>Ga0209483_1000210_pt1 | contig 54251 bp, 63 predicted proteins | sample NGEPerA_FD_184508 | JGI IMG/M metagenome (GOLD analysis project Ga0209483, IMG submission 184508) | Arctic peat soil microbial communities from the Barrow Environmental Observatory site, Barrow, Alaska, USA - NGEE PermafrostL2-A... | ecosystem: Environmental > Terrestrial > Soil > Wetlands >... | reverse complement strand
CTCGCGCGCCCGCGCTATCGTCAAGGCTGCGACGTATTACAACGATCCGGTGAAGCTTCTCGAAGCCAGCGAAGAGCTGGGCGAAGCCATGCGCGGCCTGGACGTCTCCAAACTCCCGGAAAGCGAACTCCTCCAAACTCGCGGCTGGTGACGTGAAAACGATCGGTGTACTCGCCATTCAGGGCGATTTCGACGCTCATCTCAAGGCCCTAGAGCGCGCGGGAGGCCGTGGCGTCGAGGTCCGCACCGCGCAACAATTGGACGCCTGCGACGGCCTCATCGTGCCCGGCGGCGAAAGCACCACCATGCTCAAGCTGCTCGACATCGAGAAGCTGACCGAGCCTCTGCGCCAGTTCGCCGCAGTCAAGCCGGTCTTCGGAACGTGTGCCGGCGCGATCCTGCTGGCGCATTCGGTGACCAGCCCGGCGCAGCCGAGCCTCGACCTGATCGATATCGACGTCCAGCGCAACGCCTACGGCCGACAAATTGATAGCAAGGTCGCGCGGCTTCAGGTAGGTACGAATGAGATGGAGGCAGTCTTCATCCGTGCGCCGAAAATCCTCCGCGTCGGTCCCGGCGGGAAAATTCTGGCTACCTACAATGGCGATCCCGTGTGGGTGGAGCAGGGCAGGCACATGGTGACCACGTTCCATCCGGAGCTTACTTCGGATTCCCGCGTCCACCAGCGGTTCCTGGATAAGGTGTCTACTTCACAACCTTGCGCTTGACGTCCGCGGGCAGATTCAACTCGAACGCCGAATCCGGCAGTGTGGGATTCATCTGAATGTCGGAGTAGATCGCCTGATTGTAGTCGCCGGAAGTTCGTGTCACCTTCACCTGCATCGGCACGCTCTCACCCTGGGGAACCCACATCTCGATCTTTTCGGCTTGTTTCCTGAGGTCGCTGTCTTTCGGGATCAGTTGAATCCGGGTGGTTAGTTTCCCGTCGATGGTTTCCGTGCCGCCGGCCGTGATGTCGAAATCGTGGCGCAAGTCGGCACTCGGAACGCCGATTCCAATGAGCAGCAACTGGTCCACCTGCTTGCCCATTTTGCCGAATTTGCCCGCATCGTAGACCTCCACAAGCTTGGCATCCGGGTAGTACACCTCCACCGTTTTCCCGGCGAAACGGAGGGTTTGGGGATTCTTTCCGAAGAACTGAACGATGCCGATGGTCTTTCCGTCGGCGCGCTTCACCAGCCGAAGACCCTCGGTCTCGTCCTTGTCGTTCAGCACCTTGGTGTATTCGATGCGCTTCATTTTGGCCGAGAACGTCCGCAAGTTCCGGGCGGATTGGTCCATCCGCGCCAGAATGTCGTTCAGCGCCTCCGCCTGCAGGACGATCCCCGACAATGCGGCTAGGGTAAAGAGTCGAGCAAATCTGGTCATCGGGGGCCTTACGGCTTGCCGTACGCCATGTAGCCGGTGATTTCGTGTTCAGTCTCATCAAAGACCGGCTCCACGTGCGTGATGGTCGTGTGGGTCTTGAAACGCTGATTGACCAGTTCCGCGGCCTTCCGGGGCAGGTCTGCCTTCGCGACGTTGGTCAGCAGCTCCGGCTCGATCAGAAACCCCTGCTGTGTGGGAAGCATCTGGATGCTGGCGGCGCGGGGTTGATCGCGGAACAGGTCCCGCGGCGTCAGGAAGATAAACGCCAGGATCAGAGTGACAATGATGTCCCACTGCCACGAGGTCCTCTGAAAATCCCAGAAAATAAGCCGCCGCAGCGTCCGCATCCCTTCTATGTTAACAAGTCCGGGGCTTTACGCCGGACGCCGCACCAGTGCCAGGAACTCGTCGCGCGTGGCTTTGCTCTTGCGGAAATTTCCCAGCATATTACTGGTCACGGTACCCGAGTGCTGCTTTTCCACGCCCCGCATCATCATGCAGAAATGCTGCGCTTCCACCAGCACCCCCACTCCGCGCGGCGAAATGGCGCTTGCTACCGCTTCGGCGATCTGCTGCGTCATCCGTTCCTGTAACTGCAGCCGGCGGGCAAACATGTTCACGATCCTGGGGATCTTGCTCAGTCCGATCACCTTGTCCTTGGGCAGATACGCCACATGGACTTTGCCGAAGAACGGCAGCAGATGATGCTCGCACATGCTGAAAAACTCGATGTCCTTCACCATCACCATTTCGTCGACTTTTACGCGGAAGGTGGCCTCGTTCACGATTTCTTCCAGGCTGGTGTTGTAGCCGCTGGTGAGAAACCGCAGGGCCTTTTCATACCGCTCGGGCGTACGCACCAAGCCTTCGCGGGAAGGATTCTCTCCCACCAGCTCCAAAATCTCGCGCATGTGCTCCGCGATCCCGGTCCCCTGCGGCGGCATTACTTTTACCACGGCTTTGCTCTTCATCGCCATCCTTTTACGCGACCTCCAATTCAAACGTATTCCGCGCGGTCTCCGAAATCCGCACCCGAGCCAGGCGCGCCGGCAGCGTCCAACCCTCGGCCAGGGCCCCGCGCACCATCGTCGCGAGGTTTTCGGTGGTCGTCACCGACCCCGCCAGTTCGGGGATATCCGCGTTCAGATTCTTGTGGTCCAGCCGCGCCAGCACGCGCTCGCGAACCACGGTATCGAGAGCCTCGCGATTCACTACCTGACCGTTCTGATCCACCGGACCGTCCACCGTGATCTCCATCACGTAATCGTGCCCGTGCCCGTACGGATTATTGCACTTCCCGTAGAGCCGCCGATTTTCTTCCGCACTCATGGCCGGCGTATCCAGCCGGTGCGACGCCGAGAATCGATAGCGCGCAGTGAGCGTCACCGCTCCCCTCCGTAATCGACGTACAGATCGCCGGTTTCATACAGACGCACGTTGTGCAAGCGGACGCCTTGACGCGTAATCTGCGGCTCGATCCGCCGCCAGATTTCGAACGCCAGATTCTCCGTGGTCGGAATCACGCGATCGAACGGCGGCACTTCCTTGTTCAGGAAGCGGTGATCCATCGGATCCACCACCTCGCGGTTCAGGATTTCCTTCAGCTCCCGCAGATCGAACACCATTCCGGTCACTGGATCGGGATCGCCCGTGAGCGTCACCTCCAGCACGTAGTTGTGCCCGTGACCGTTAGGATTGGCATTGTTGCCATACACGGCCTGGTTCCGATCCGCGCTCCATGCGGGATTCGCGCACACGTGCGACGCGGAAAATTCGGCTTTTCGGGTTAAAAACATTCGTCCTCTTGGTTGGATGCAGCCGCCCCCCCTCGGGGACTAACCAGATCCTTTAAAATAATAGCGTGAAGACCGTTACCGACCGTATTCTGCTCGGACTGGTCCTGGTCCTGGGCGTAAGCCTGGCCTGGGTGGTCAAGGGAACCCTGAACGATGGCATTGTCCGCGTGGGCCAGATGGCGCCCGATTTCAAAGTGGTCACCGAGACGGGCCGCACGATTACTCCGGAGAACTTTGGCGGCAAGCTCCTGGTGCTCAACTTCTGGGCTTCCTGGTGCCAGCCCTGCCTCCAGGAGGTTCCCTCGCTCGAAGTTTTCAGCCGCCAGTTTGCCTCCGAAGGAGTCGTGGTCCTGGGCGTGAGTGTCGATAAGAACGAAAAGCTCTACCGCCAGTTTCTGAAACAGTTCCCGGTTACGTTCCAGGTGGCCCGCGACCCCTCCTGGGATATCGCGGCGAACTACGGCACGTTCCAGTTGCCCGAGACATACATCATCGATAGCTCCGGGAAGGTGGTCCAGAAGGTGATCGCTGCCCAAAACTGGATGAACCCTGACTTCGTCCAAAGCATCAAGAAAATGCTGTGAAATTATTAATTCCAGGCCTGATCCTTTCCTGTTTGTCGGTCGCCGCCGACCTCAAATCTCTCCCCAACCAGGCCGGAAACGGCAATATCGACCTGTCTGGCGCTGTTTTCATCGATTCCAAGGACATCCAGCAAGTGCTGGGGACCACCCTGGATCCCGGCTACGTCGTGGTTCGAATTAGAGTAGAACCTCGGATGTTGGAAGCTATCCGTATTAGTGCAGACGACTTCACTCTGATTTCCCGCAAAGATGGCGAGCGCAGCGAGGCTCTAGTGCCCAGCCAGATCGGGGGTCCTGCGAACCTGATCTTGAAATCCAAGACCACCTACGCCGGCAGCGCTGGCGTTAGCTCAACCTCGGTAAGCGTTGTTCCAGCCGATGTCAAGAAAGCTCCGGAAAGCGTGCCGATCAAGCTGCTGGAGTCTAAGATGCTTCACGACACGGAAACCAAGAAGCCCGTCGAAGGGCTGCTGTATTTCCTTCTCGACGGGAAGAACAAGCCCAAGGACCTGGGGCTTGTTTACAAAGGTCCCGCCGGCCACCTGGCCATGGATTTTAAATAGGGGACTTTAAGTAGTCGCCGGCTCCAACGCTACCGTTTTCGCATCCCGCCACAGGCGTTCCAGATCGTAATACAATCGCGCCTTGTCTGAAAAGACGTGGACCAGGTAGTCGCCGTAATCCATCAGGATCCACTCGGCATTGTCGTAGCCTTCCACGCTGTTGGGCATTTCTCCGAGCTTCTTGAGGTGCTGATGAACCTCGTCGGAGATGGCCTGAATCTGCCGGGTATTGGTGCCACTCAAGATGACGAAGTAATCCGCGAAGGTTGTCACGCCCCGCAAGTCGAGTACCTTGACGTTGTGGGCTTGTTTCTCTTCCGCTGCTCGCACCGCTTCGAGCCACATCGGCGCGGGCGCTTTGGGTTTCTTTCTTGCGCTAGCCAGTGAGTAAAGCCCCCCTGCTGGTATCGTACTACTTATGTCCTCGCTCCGGGTATTGATCTCGGCGGAAAAGATTCAGGCGCGCATCCAGGAGCTGGGTGCGCAAATCGACCGCGACTGCGGCCCCGGTCCGATTTACCTGGTGGGTGTCCTCAAGGGCGCGAGTATTTTTATGGCGGATCTGGCTCGTGCCATGAAGACGCCGGCGCGCATGGAGTTTGTCGGCATCGCCAGCTATAGCGGCAAGACCACCTCCGGCGAAGCCCGGCTCACCAAAGATCTCGATCACCCGATCCAAGGCTTCGACGTGATCGTGGTCGAGGACATTGTCGATACCGGAATCACGCTGGCGTATTTCCTGCAGTTGCTCCAGCAGCGCAAGCCGAAATCGCTGAAGATCGCCGCGCTTCTCGACAAGCCCTCGCGCCGGCTGCGGCCGGTGGATGTGGATTATGTGGGCTTCGAGGTCGCGGATCAGTTTCTGGTCGGCTACGGGCTGGATTACGAGGAGGACTACCGTAATCTGCCGGACGTCTGCATCCTGGAAGGGTGAGAATGCTGCTCATCTGGGGCCACTATTTGGATGGCCGCAAATGAACGCAAATGAACGCGAATCCCTGATTCATAAAGTCATTGGTGCCGTGTATGAGGTCTCCAACGTCCTGGGGGCAGGCTTTCTCGAGAAGGTCTACGAAAGGGCGCTACTCAAGGAACTGCGTCACCGCGGCTTGAATGCTCAGACTCAAGCCTCATTTCCTGTCATCTACAAGGGCGATCGAGTTGGAGAATACTTTGCCGATCTACTCGTCGAGGAGTACCTTGTCGTTGAGATCAAATGCGTGGCGGAGTTCTCGAATCAGCATCTGGCCCAATGCCTCAATTATTTAAAGGCTTCCGGCAAGCAGGTCGCTCTTCTTGTCAATTTCCAGGAGACTCACGGCTGAATTCAAAAGGGTAGTTCTTGGCCTTTAATATTTGCGTTCATTCGCGTTCATTTGCGGCTATTTCAATAGCGGCTTCACGGTCTTCAGCACGGTTCCCGACACGATCTGGGCTCCCTCGGCCGTGGGATGGATCCCGTCCCGCTGCAGATACCGCAGATCCGGCGTCACGATATCCGACAGCAGGAACGGAATCAGCTTCAGCTTGTACTTGGCCGCCAGATCTGTGTAGATCTTCTGGAAGTCCCGGATGTAGTCCGGGCCGTAGTTCGGCGGCAGCGTCATTCCCGCCAGCACCACCTTCGCGCCGGCTTGCTGGAACGCCACGATCATGGTCTCCAGGTTCTGACGCGTCATCTTTAACGGCAGTCCTCGCAGCCCGTCATTTCCGCCCAATTCCAGCAGGACCACGGCCGGCTTCAATCGCACAGCCGACTGAATTCGAGATACGCCGCCTTCGGTGGTATCCCCGCTGATGCCCAGATTCACGACGCGCCAATGGTAGCCTTCTTTATCCAGCGTCCGCTGCATGTCATCCGGGTAGCTTTGTCCTCGCTCGAGCCCGTATCCCGCGCTCAAGCTATCGCCGAACACCGCCAGGACTTTGCGCGATTGAGCCTGTATGGGAGCAAACGCCAGCAGTCCGATCATCAAGAACTTGAGATTCATGGAAGCCTACCCACCATAATAGAAGAAGTGTCCATCACTGCCTCGATTCTGGCCGCCCAGAACCTGACCAAGAGCCTCGATAGCGGCAGCCATCGCGTGGAAATCCTGCGCGGCATCGACCTTGAGATCCCGGCTGGCCAGTTCGTCGCCATCATGGGAGCCTCTGGCAGCGGCAAAAGTACGCTGCTGGGCTTGCTCGCCGGCCTCGATACGGCTACTTCGGGGACCATCGTGATCGACGGCGTCGATATCACCGGGCTGAGTGAAGACAAGCTGGCGCTGGTCCGCGGCCGCAAAATCGGCTTCGTTTTCCAGAGCTACCAGTTGCTCCCGACCCTGACTGCCGAAGAGAACGTCCTGCTGCCGCACGAACTTTCCGGTGGCGACGTTTCCTCGGGAGTCGAACGCGCCCGCTCCCTGCTTGAAAGCGTAGGTTTGGGAGACCGTCTCGATCACTACCCGGTCCAGCTTTCCGGCGGCGAGCAGCAGCGCGTGGCGTTGGCACGAGCCTTCATGGTGAAGCCGCCGATTCTGATGGCCGATGAGCCCACCGGCAACCTTGACAGCGTCAACGGGGCGCACGTGCTCGATCTGCTCATCACGCTCAACCAGCGCGAAGGGACCACGCTGGTTCTGGTGACCCACGATATCGCCCTGGCGGAGCGTGCCGACCGCATCGTCACCATGCGCGACGGCGTGATCGTCGCCGACGAACTGCGTTCTCCGGAGGGCGCGGGCGCCCGGTCCAAAATAGAGCCCGCATGAGACTCTCGCTGCGCACCGCCGGACGCATCGCCTGGCGTGAGACTCGTTCTTCGCTCACCAAGTTTCTATTTGTCGTATTCGCCGTCGCGATCGGCGTGGGCGCGTTGGTTGGAGTCCGAGGATTCAGCGAATCCGTGCGGGCGATGCTCAACAGCGAATCGCGCACCATCATGGCGGCCGACCTGAGCGCGCGCCAGTTCTCCCCTCCCCAGCAGGACCAGCTTGCCGAGTTGGACAAGCTCGCCTCGCGCGGGATCGACCGCACGCTTATTACCGAAACTGTTTCGATGGCCTCTGCCACCACTCCGGACGCCACGCCCGCGCTGGTTTCGATCAAAGCCGTCGATCCCACCAAGTATCCGTACTACGGCACGGTGAAGCTGTCCCCCGATATATCGCTTGAACAGGCGCTCACGTCCGAAACAGTCGTCGCCGGCGAAGACGTTTTGATCCGGCTCGGCGTCAAAGTCGGAGAACACATTCATCTTGGCTCGGCGGATTATCGCGTGGCCGCGATCGTCCTCTCCGAGCCCGACCGCATGTCGGGCAGCCTCAACGTCGGGCTGCGGATGATGATTTCGCGCGAAGGGTTCGAGCGCACCGGGCTCATGCAGCTTGGCAGCCGCGCCGCCGAGCGCTACCTGTTCAAGATCGAGCGGAACGGTCCTTCGATGGAGGAAGCCCGCGCCGACATTCTGGAGGCGCTGCCCGAAGCGCGTGTGATCGATTCCCGCGAGTCCAATCCGCTGATCACGCGCGGTCTGGACCAGGCCACCACGTTTCTCAGCCTCATCAGCCTGATCGCCCTGATTGTCGGCGCGATCGGCGTCGGCATGGCCATGTACGCTCACCTCCAGCAGAAGATGGACAACATCGCAGTGATGAAGTCGCTGGGAGCCACTTCGGGCGAGATCATCCGCATCTTCACCATCCAGACGCTGATGCTGGGCCTTCTGGGCGGAATCGCGGGTGTACTGCTGGGCCGCGCCGTCGAGGAAGTGTTCCCCTCGCTGGTCAATAAGATCTTCGAGATCAAGGCCACCACCGGCTGGCACGTCGATGCCGCGGTCCAGGGGATTTCCGTCGGATTGCTCACCACACTGTTGTTTACGCTGCCGCCGCTGCTGGCGATCCGCAAGATTCGCCCGGCGATGATTCTGCGCCGTGGCATGGCGGATCAGAAACTTCCGCTCCGTGGTCGATCTGCCGCCGCGCGCGAAGCAGTAGTGATAGGCGCCATTATTCTGCTGGGTCTGGGAGGAATCGCCGGTTGGCTGGGCGGTTCGGCACGCGTTGGGCGCTACTTTGCCGGAGGACTGTTTTTCAGCCTGATCGCGCTGGCCGCGGTAGCCGCGTTATTGCTCCGCGCTCTCCGCGTTTTCCTGCGCCGCTCGCCGGTGCGCGTGCCGTCATTGGTGCGCCAGGGATTCGCGAATCTCTACCGCCAAGGCAACCAGGCCCAACCGATTCTGATCGCCATGGGCCTGGGTGTGATGTTCACGCTGAGCGTCTACCTGATCCAGCACTCGCTGATCGAAGAGATCATCCAGACTGCTCCGCCCGGGGTCCCGAACGTCTATCTGGTGGGTGTGACGCTCGAGCAATCCACGCCCTTGAAGCAGCTGATCTCCAGCCAGCCGGGGATCCTCACCGCACCGCAGCTATCGCCGTCGGTCTCGGCCCGGCTGGTCCGGATCGATGGCGAAGATGTCGCCTCGCGTCCCATGAAAGGCTTCGCGCGGCGCTATCTGAACACACGTTCCGTCACCTGGGAGAATGACCAGCCTGACAATATCAGCGTGACCGGCGGCAAATGGTGGAAGCGTAACGAAACCGAGCCCGTGGTGTCGGTCGAAGAGGACACGGCGAAGACGCTCGACATCCGGCCGGGCTCATCGATCGAGATGGACGTATCCGGCCGCACGATCAAAGCTCGCGTCGTAGCAGAGCACAGCTATGAGGGAGCTCGCCTGGCTCCTTCGGATTTCGTCTTCGATGAATCCGCTCTGGCCGGGCTGCCGGTGGTGTTCTACGGAGGCGTGCGCATCCAGCCCTCCGAGGCGGGCGCGCTCCAGCGCGTCATTTTCGAGAAATACCCGACCGTGACCGTGGTGAATGTCGCCGACGTGCTTCAGACCGTGCAGCAGATCATCGATCAGATCGCGCTGGTGATCCGGTTCCTGTCGGCGTTCGCCATCCTGGCGGGAGCCATCATCCTGGCCGCGAGCGTCGCGGGAAGCCGCTTCCGGCGTATTCGCGAAGTCGTGATCCTGAAGACTCTCGGCGCGACCCGTCACCATATCGCGCGCATCTTTTCTATCGAGTTCCTGACGCTGGGCGCTGTAGCGGGACTCATGGGCGGCCTGCTGGCCAGCGCTTTCTCTCGCATCCTGCTCACGCGATTGTTGGACGCGAAATTCCAGCTCGACGCCCGCGCGATCCTGGTGTCCATCGTGCTGACCGCGCTCTTGGCGAATGCGGCCGGATGGATTGCCAGCATCCGCATTCTGCGCCAAAAGCCCCTGGAAGTCCTGAGAGAAGAGTAGTCGAAAAAGGGGGACAGGTCCTAAGTTACCGATCCCTGCAAGCATGCCGCGACATTAGGACCTGTCCCCTTTTTCGGGCCGTTTAGCGCCGCTCCCTCACCAGCTCCTCCAGATCGTCGATCTTTTCTGTGAGCTGGTGCAGCTTCCCGGCCAGCCCCTGGATCTCAGATTCGGCTCGCCGGTTTACATCGAAATCCAGCTCGCCCCGCAGGCGGTCTTTCGTATCCTGCCGATTCTGGCTCATCATGATGACCGGCGCCTGAATCGCGGCCAGCATGGAAAGGAACAGGTTCAGCAAAATGAATGGGTAGGGGTCCCACGCCGATCCTTTCAACACCACGTTGATCGCCGTGTAAACCGCCAGCGTCACTCCGAACGCGATGATGAACGTCCACGATCCGCCGAAGCGCGCTACGGCATCGGCGATATGCTCTCCGAACGTGGCTTCCTGTTCGATCACTTCATTGATGTTGCGCATGGAGCGGACACGGACCAGCTGATGAGCGGCATGATACTGGCGGCCGAGCACGGAGAGCATGTCCATGCCCGCGTGCGGCTTTCTTTGAATCAGTTCGAAGATGTCGTCGCGGTCCACTTCCACGCAGACGGTCTCTTCCAGGGCAATCGCGCCGGATTCATGGGGCGTCTGTTGCAGCATGGAGGCGAAGCCAAAAAACTCGCCCGCCTTGGGCTCATCGAGCACCACTTCCTGCTGATCGTCGTCGACCGTGGTCACCCTCACGTTGCCCGATACCACCACGTAGGCTCGGCCGCCCGGCTCGCCCAACTTATAGATTCGCTGGCGCGGCAGGAAGGTCTTCAGCTCCACTTGGCCCGCCAGGAGGGCAGTCTCATCGTCATCCAGCATCGCGAATAGCGGAACCTGCTTGAGCACTTCCGGGTTGCAGCTCATGAATCACCTCTCAGGAATTACAAATTTTAATGGCGTGTTAAGCGCCGGTTAATACTGCCAATCGTCCAATGTAGTGAAAGCGAGTCACTCGCTAGCGAACTAGAGAAAGCAAGGAAGGTACCTGTCATGAAGATCCTCAGCGCGTTGATCGTAGGCGGAGCTTTAACACTCGGCACGGCCATGGCTCAGAACGCCCCCAAACCGGCGAATTCCACCGCACCGGCCACCCAGACCAAGGTTAAGAAGCACCACAACCGCAAGCATCACAAGAAAGGCGCGGCCGCTACAACCACTCCGGCTGCTGCTGCTTCGAAGAAGTAAGGGTTAGCCCCATCCGCAAGGCGGGCCCCGGCCAACCCCGGGGCTCGCGTTTCACCGTTTTGGCTTGGCGTTAAATTCCTTGTCCGTCACTGCGTCGCCCCACGTAATCCCGCCGCGAGTCACGTTGTACTGGACTCCGCCTCGATCCGGCGCGGCTCCATGCCAGTGCATGACTCCCGGACCTACGTAGGTGGTCTCGCCGGCCTTCAGTTCGATCACCGGACCGCCCTTGACCTGCGTGTGTGCGACGCCCTCTTCCACCAGGATGATCTGGCCGCCTGCGTGGCTGTGCCACTTGGTCCGCGCCCCCGGATCGAACCGGAAATGGGCGATGGTCGCCTTAGTCCCCTCATCCAGCTTCGTCACGTTCCCGCCCGTGAAGTTGGGATTCTGCTTCTCCTGCGCTTGCATCAGCCACAAACTGGCAAACGTGCCGAACACCACGCACAGCATGTAAATCTTCCGCATCCTTCGAGCCTCCCTCGGTGGAGTTTAACATGCGTGACGGGGTCCAACACGGCTTGTTAAACTAGACAAAAGGAGCGCGATGCCGTTATACGACTTTCATTGTCTGGACTGCGGCGAGAAGTTTGAGGCGCTGGTGTTGAAGACCGCGGCCACCTGCCCGAGTTGCCAGAGCGCTCACCTGGAACAGCAGATCTCGACCTTCGCCGTCAGCTCCGAGGCTATCCGCGAATCGAACCTGAGCGGCGCCAAGCGCAAGCACGCCAAAACTCACCGGGATTACTCCATGGACATGAAGAACATGGAGAAGAACCATCACCACTAGCGGGACCGGCGGAAATCAATCGCCGCTATTGCTTCCCGGCGTTGTCGTAATTCGGAACTTTCACGCGGCCTTCGTACAGGTCCTTGTTATTCTCTTCGCAGGAGTATTCCTGAATCTGCCAATCCGGGCGTAGCGTGAAGGTCCGGTTGTTGACGATCGGCTTGGTATAGGTCTTGGGATCGTCGTAGGTCACCTGGTAGGCGATGTGGCCCAGGTCGGTCCGCGTGAATTTCTCGATCATGTGCAACTGATTGCTCATCGGGTGCCCGTTGGTGTCCAGCCGCGTAAATCCGTTGAAATTCGTAGTGTCGACGACCATGGTGTCCCCGTCCCAATGGCCCACCGAATCGCCGAACCAGGTCGGAACTTTCTTCGGGTCGTGCGCGCGCCCATCGATTGGAAACACCTTGAACCACGAATTCTGCTCGTACAGGAACGCCATGGAAGTGGGCGTCAGCATGATCTGAATCGGATCGGGTGAACCCATCGCGCGGGAATGCCCGAACGGCAGACAGGCGCCGGTGTAATCCCCATTTTCCGCGTTATAGGTTTCAAACGCCTTCTTGCCCCACTCGGTGTAAGGCAGCGGCGCGCCGTACGCACGCTCCAGATCCGGCACATACGGCCTTTGCCAGACGCCGTTCAGGTCGAGCACTCCCCAGGGTGTCTTGGGTGCGGGACCCTCAGGCGGCTGATATCCTCGACCCCTGCCTGGGCCTCGGCCGCCCCGGCCGCCGCCTTTGCCTGCTCCAGGACCACCCTTCGCCGCGCCGGGCCCGTCCTGGGCCTGGGCCGCAACCCAACCAACCAGGGCCAAACTGAGGACCCCTGCGAGCATCAGGCGGTATTTCATGTCCATCTCCTACTTGGCGCCTTCGGTCTGGCTAAGCACGACGCGGCCGTCCTGGCCTCTCACGGTTCGTGTGCTGCAGGTGTTGACGCCTTTTTTCGCCAGGATGCCATCCAGGACGATCTCCTCGCCCAATTTCACGGAATCCTGCGTAAAGCCCGCGCGCGTCATGGCATTGGGCGAACCGAGCTCGCATTGCCATTTGTCGATTCCGCCGCTGGCGTTCTTCACGTCCATGTAGATCCAGGCATGGGGATTCCGCCAGTCGAGTTTGGTGAGTGTTCCGGTGAGCGATATCGGTTTCTTCTGATCGTATTCGGCTGCCAGGGAATGATGGGCCCACAGGGAGGTTGCCCCCATTAAACCCAGGGAAAATACCAGAGCGATGAGGCGTTTGTTCATGATTTGCACCTTCTGAAAGTTCATCCGCCGGACCACAAACACACGACGGATCTCCTCATACTTCAACATGTTCGGAGGCTGGTTCGCAAGTGGAACAGGCCATCTGGCCGCCTGCAAGGTGCCTCCGAATCGCAGGTTGATCAGTTCTCAGTCGGATGTCCGGCAGAGTCGATAACGAGCACGTCCATCGTCTCCGTTTGCGGCTCGAGTCTTAAGCCAAGGGTCTGGATGGCGGTGAAGATGGCGGGGCCCGTTCTCCAGCCGGGACCCGAGTGGTCGTAGCGAAGATCGAAATTGTAACCGGCGGTGAGGCCGGTCTTGTCGATGACTGGGCGGTCCACATTGTTTGTGAGGAGACTAGCGAATCCCGACATCGTGGCGCCACGGGCCATGATCGTGTGAACACCGCCCTCGGGACCGCCGATATTGGGAAAGCCGCACTCGCCAGCGGGGACCGGGCAAGACTCCGGTTCAGTTTCAGGCGGGAGGTTAGGGCCTTGCGGCCCGGCAACGAGGGCGTAGATGGGGATTTGCCGGGTCTCGCGATGCAGTTTCAGCTTAAAGAAGTCGGCGAGCAAGGTTTGGACCATCTGCTTCATCTCGGCGTCGCTCGATGAGCGTTCCGCCATTGCATGAATTTCAAACAGCTCATAGGCAGGCCATATGCGCACCCCCGAGCTGTCAAAATACGGCGCGCCAAGCCACCCTGGGCCTCCCGATATCTGGAAATCCCTCCCGAGTCCATACGCCCACTGGATCAGTTGGATGACAGTGCTCACGGCTTCAAATCGCTGCGCGTCAATCCTGCGCGGAAAGATCCCCGGCGTCCCGGTATCGACTCGACTTATGGAGACGTTTCCGAATTTTGGCAAGTTTGCGGACGGCGTAGGCTGCCGGGAAGCCGGCGGAACGGCGACCTGAGCGACCCTGGATTGAGCTTTGAGTCGCGGGACGTCTAGCACGCCAATGACGAAAGGAACCGCGAGGGCCGCCACACCGATTGCCGCCAGGGCTGCCTTCTTCGCAACGGTCAACTCATGGGCGATGCTTCCGGCTAGGATGGCGCGGAGACGCTTTTTGACATCCGCCCCCGTCACTCCCGAAACACAAGGTAACGGGGATTCCGTGTAGAACCGGCAGACCTCCAGGATGCCTTCCACGTAATCTGTCGGCTCGCAGCCCATTCGCAGGACCTCTTCGTCACATGCCAGTTCGCGCTCTTCAACCAAGCGAGAGCCAATCCACCACACCAGCGGATGGAACCAGAAGATCGCCTCCACGATCATATGGACCGCAGCGAACAAATTGTCGCGGCGACGCACGTGACACAATTCGTGCGCGAGAATAGCATCAAGCTGTCGAGGATTCAGGTGCTCCGTCAGCTGCGCGGGCATAACCAAGACCGGCCGCAGAAAGCCGACGATGCCCGGCTCCTCTGCGCCAGGCGCGATGAACGTCGGTACAGGGATTGGGAGTTCGACAGGTGTACTGGCTCGTAGCGTTGCGCGGACGCGGAACCAACTGCGGCATCGCACGAATGTGATTGCCGCAAATCCGAGAGCCCACACGACGCTGATCACGATTGGCACCCAGTGCATTGGGGCGTGTGCTGGAGCGCTGGAATAAGCAGGCATCGTAAACGGCTCTGCGATTTCGACGACGGTGCTCGAAAAAACGGGAGCTGGAGATACTACCGCACGACGAGTTGGCCACCGAACTACGCTTCCCACGCTCACCAGCAACGCCAGCGGCAATAGGAACTTTAGCGATGCGCTCAGCCAAACCCAGTAGCGAACCTTTGGCGAATTTTTGCGAAGCACGAACGCCAGCAATGCCGCCAAGGGCACGAACCAAGACGACTGCCACAGATGGTTGATGACGAACGCGGTGGTCATTTCGGTTTTCGCATCCTTTCTGCCCTCCGCTGTCGTTCAGCTTCCGCCACGGCCTTCTCCAACTCGCGAATGTCGTCGAGCGTGAGCCTCCCGGACTCCACCAGTTGCGCCATCATGGGTTGCGGGCGTCCCCCGAAAAAGCTCAGAATCTCATCGAGCAGCCCATCTCGCGCAGCGTCCCTTGCGATCAGCGGCTCGAAAATATCCGCGTTTCCGATCTTCCGAACCCGGCGCACGGCGTGTTTGGCTTCCATCCGGTATACGGTGTTCGTAATCGTTGTGTAGGCAGGGCGGGGCTCTGGAAACGCCTGCTGAATCTCTCTCATGGAGGCCCTTCCCTTGGCCGCCCACAAGGCCTCCAGAATCCGAAGTTCCAATTTTGCGAGCTTAGGTCGCTTCATACGCTCTCACCAAGCTGTGCTTACCTTACTACTAAATAGTAAGGTAGTCAACAGGGAAATGCGTGGGAACTTCGTGGACCGTCGCTCCGCCGACAATCCGGCGGCACGTCCACTTAGCCTGAAAGTCGGCTCTTCAGAAGCTGAGAGTCAACTGGCTCACTACCTTGGCCCTCAAAAATCAATCGACCCCAGCACTTCCGAGGGCTTCTTCTCAAACGCCCGGCAGATCGCCAGGAAGCTTTCGATGCTCGGCAAGTTGGCTCCCCGTTCGATCGCGCTGATTTGCGAAACCCCTCCGTGCCAACATCGATGAGACAGAATCCGCGGCCATAATTACAGAGCGGGGTGGCCAGGAGAATCATCGTGAGCGAAGCCAGAAAGGCAGTTCCTTTTGTAGCCAGTTCGCCTGATCGGGAAGTGCCGGAGAAGGCACAGCGGCGCAGGTTCAGCGCGGAAGATAAGAAGCGGATTCTGGAAGACGTGGATCGCGCGACGGGGCACGGCGGCATCGGCGATTGACGGGTTGTGACACTAACATTGGCCAAGCGGGGCTGTAAGTTGTTGAGGGGTGGTGGGCTCGACAGAACTCGAATCTGTGACCTCCTGCGTGTCAAGCAGGCGCTCTAACCAACTGAGCTACGAGCCCGGAGAATGAAAGACTTAGCTTGGCTCTCCACAAAGTAGAGCTTCTGCCTGGAGGATACCATGGTAGAAGAATTTATCCGCGACCGACAGTACCTTAAGGGCGTTTCCCCGGCGACAGTGCTCTGGTACCGTGACTCTTTCAGTGCGTTTCAAGGGGCGCTGGACTCCAAGGCTTTAATTGTACAACGCATAGAGGAGTTGATGCGCCGGGGGGCCAAGCCGGTCTCGATCAATACATACCCGCGACGGTTTCGTTCATCGAAATCGGACGCAGTCCCCGTTTTCCTAGCGGAACAGCCGCGGTGCGTAGTCCACCAGGTAGTCGCGCCAGTTCCACCACACGTGCGCGCCTTCCGTCTCGGTGAAAACGTGCTTGATCTGATGCTGGTCGAGCAGTTGGTGAAAGCTGACGTTCGACTTGTACAGCGTGTCTTCCTTGCCGATGTAGATGTTGAACACCTTCAGCTTCTTGTTCGCGCCTGCCGGGTCACCGAGGAGACTCTTGAAGTCCTCATCGGCGTTCGCGTTCATGATCACCGGGCTGAACGCACCCACGTAGTGAAACAGGTCCAGATGGTTCAGGCCGATGATCAGCGTCTGGTTGCCGCCCATCGACAGGCCGGCGATGGCGCGGTTGTCAGCTCCCGCCGCAATCCGGTAATTCTTCTCGGCGAACTCGATCACATCCGGAACCACGTCGTTCGGGAACGTAAAACTCCGCTGGTCGGCCGGCACCACCACCGGCGCCGGACCGAACGTGGTCGATTGACCCGCGCGTCCGTACGGCATGACGATAATCATCGGCTTGGCCCTGCCCTCAGCGATCAGGTTGTCGAGGATCACATTCGCACGGCCCGCCGTGACCCAGCTCGATTCGCTCCCGCCGGCTCCGTGCATCAGGTAGAGCGCCGGATAGCGCGCGGTCGAAGTCTCGTAACCGGGTGGAGTATAGACATAGATGTTGCGCGGCGCGTTCATGGTCTTCGATACGTACGTGCTGATGTGAATGTTGCCGTGCGGTACAGCTTGGACGGACCACGGCGACGGCTTATCGCCCTTGACCTCGAGCAAAGACGACCCGTTGCTGCGGTCGGTCGTGCCGAGCATGGGATTATTCGGATCGCTGGTGGCGACGCCGTCCACCGTGAAGCGATAGTTGTAGATCGCCGCTCGCAGTGGTGCGGTCGTCAAAGTCCACACGCCGTCCTGCCCCTTCGTCATGGTTTGTGCACCGGTGGAGAAATCGCCGGATACGGTCACCGTGCTCGCTTCGGGAGCGCGCAGGTGGAAGGTCACTTTGCGGTCGGCGCTGATCTCGTAGCCGGGGACGGCGGGCGCGCCCCGACCTCCGCCTTTAGCGGCTCCTTTGCCGGGCGCCTGAGCCAACAAGCTGACCATGACGGAAAGTGCTAAGACGAAGATCTTCATTGTTTGCCTTTGCTTTTGCCGTTGGTCACCGGACTCTTCAAATACGCCTGCGACGCGGCCGCGTCCTTCAGTGGAAGCACCTTGTCCGGATCGATCCGCACCATCAGGTAGCGGATATGATCGTCGATCTTGGTGAACCAGTGTCCGGTTCCCGCGGGAATCACGATCACGTCGCCCGCCTTGAGCTGATACGTGACGCCGTTGCGAATCGATGAGCCGCCGTTGCCCGGTCCGTTAAACTCGCGGACGGTTTGCAGGTCCGCAGGGCGGCGCTTCTCATCCACGATGTCGGGACCGGTGACCAGCGTCGCCGATCCATCGAGCACGTGGTATACCTCGCTGACCAGGTCGTGCTCGGCTACTGAATTAGGCGCTGGTTTGTCGAGCTTGCCGCGATAGACCACACCTATGCCGATGTTCGCTTTCCCGATGTCCACGGCGCGAGTCTGCTGATCGGTAAGACCGTTGTCCTGGGCGCGCTTCAGATAGGCCTGGATCTCATCGCTGCTCTCGTAGGTCGCATTGCACTTGTTGCAGGTGGGCTGCTGCGCCGAGAGAGCGAACCAGATCGTAAGACCACCGAGGGCCGCAAACTTTATCGGTTTCTGCATCGTAATCTCCTACTTCTTGGGCCAGACTACGCCTTGATTCTCTTTTGTGACCGGCGCCAAGCCCTTATACGCGAATTTCTGTACGCGCTGGCCGCGATAGGTTTCGGTGGTATAGATATTGCCCTTGGAATCCGCTGCGATGCTGTGGACGCCGTAAAATTCGCCCGGCTGGCGCCCGCCGTCGCCGAAGCTGGTCAGCACTTGCAGGGACTGCCGGTCCAGAATGTGCACCTGATCGTTCTCGCCGTCGGCGAGATAAATGTACTTCTGCGCGGCGTCTTTGGAGAACGCGATATCCCACACCGAGCCCGATCCCAGCGTGTTCTTCTCGATGAACTGTTCCTTCACGAACGTCCCGTCCGGTTTGAACACCTGAATGCGGTCGTTGACGCGATCGCATACATAGAGCAAGCGATCGACCGAGATCTCGGCGCAGTGCACCGGATTCCGGAACTGCTGCGGAGGCGGATCGTTCGGCTTATAGGGACCCAGGTTCACATCGTTCGGCACATGGCCATAGGCGCCCCAGTGACGCTTGTACTTGCCGGTATCGGCATCGAACACGATCACGCGATGATTGCCGTACCCATCGGCCACGAACAACTCATTGGTCTGCGGATCGACGTAGGTTTTGGCCGGCAGCCGTAGGTTTTCTGTATCGTTGCTGCCCTTGCTCTTGCCGGGCTTGCCGATCTGCATCAGAAATTTTCCGGTCTTGGTGAACTTCAGAACCATGTTGTCGTTGAACGGCTGCACGCCGCCGACCTGGCCCTCATTGGCCGTAGCGAGCTGGCCGTTGCCACGCCCATTGCCGCCGATCCACACATTGCCTTTGTAGTCGACGGTGATGCCGTGGTTCGAATCCGGCCAATCGTAGCCCTGCCCTTTGCCGCCCCAGGAGTTGATGAGATTGCCCGCTGGATCGAACTCAAGCACGGGCGGCGCGGGCGCGCAACACTTCGAGATCGGCGGGTTCGTAGTGGCGTGCTGTTCGCCGGCTTCGAGCGATCCGGCGCGATGAATGATCCAGACGTTATCCTGCGCGTCCACCGAGACGCCGATGGTCTGGCCCAGAATCCAATGGTTGGGCAGAGGCTTGGGCCACATGGGATCGACTTCGAACCGCGGAGCCATGGTGGTCGCGGCGGAGGCCCTCCTGGCGAGCACTGCCGATCCGACCCACAGCCCGCCGAGCGTTCCCAGGAACGCCAAGCCTACGTACAGATTGCGTTTCATGCGGTAATCCCCTTTCGATGATCGTGAATCCTCGGGCGCGAGAGCCAGTATATAGCATCCCCTTGACAACATCGGGAGCGGGGCGGATGATTCCTGCGGGAGGTCCGTTATGCAACCCGCCCCCGCACTCCAAGAAAACGCGATCCGCTTCGATGAATCGGTTCGCTCCCTGCTTAAATCCAAAGGCCGGAACCAGGTCTGGTCCGTTACTCCGGATGAAACGGTTTACCGCGCCATCGAAATGATGTCGGAACGCCAGATTGGCTGCCTGGTGGTGGTGATCGGAGGACAACTGGCCGGTATTGTCTCGGAACGCGACTACGCGCGAAAAGTGATTCTCAAGGGGCGCAATTCGCAAGAAACTCGTGTTCGGGACATCATGACCACGCCAGCGCTGTTCGTGACGCCCGAAAAAACGGTGGCGGACGCGATGCGGATCATGACCGATCGCCGGGTCCGGCACCTGCCTGTGCTCGAACGCGACAACCTGGTGGGGATGCTTTCCATCGGCGATCTGGTGAATTGGGTGATGGCGTCCCAGCAGCAGACCATCAAGCATCTGCACAATTACATCGCTGGAAATTATCCAGCTTGACAGGAGGCGAAGATAAGGCGAAGATTGGGTGGTGTCGAAGCTCGTCGGCATTGCCCGCATGGCGGCCGAAGCGCCTTGTCTCGAGCCTAAGCGGCGCGTCGAGTATTTCGAGCTGGGCGCCCGCTCCTATCTGGCTCGTTGCGATAGCACGCGTGTGCCGTTCGGCTGGACGATCAACCCCTACCGGGGCTGTGAGTTCGGCTGCAAGTATTGCTACGCGCGTTACACCCACGAGTTCATGGAGCTGCGCGATCCGGAGCAGTTCGAGCGCAAGATCTACGCCAAGGCGTTCGACGCCGTGCGATTCCGGGACGAGCTGCGCGCTTTGGCGTGCGGGGAAACGATCGCGCTCGGGACGGCGACCGATCCTTATCAACCCGCGGAACGGCGCTACGGCGTAACTCGCAAAATGCTTGAAGTGTTCGCGAGTACTGCCGGCTTCCATCTCGGAATCACGACCAAGTCCGACCTCATTGCTCGGGATGTGGGGCTGTTAAAAGAAGTAGCCCGGCGGCACTACCTGCGAGTCTCGATGACCGTAACCACCGTGGATGGGGAACTCGCCCGGCTGCTGGAGCCGATGGCTCCTCGGCCCGATCTTCGTCTCGCCGCGGTGCGTGTACTGGCAGACGCGGGGCTGAAGGTTGTGGTCGGGTGCGCGCCGGTGATGCCTCTGATCAATGACACGGTGGCAAGTCTGGATGCTCTGGCGCGCGATGCCGCTGCCGCCGGCGCGGTCACGCTGTGGGCGAATGTCCTGTTCCTGAAGCCGTGCGCCTACCAGGTGTTCCTGCCGTTTCTCGAGGAACGGTTTCCCGCTCTGGTGCGGAAATATCGAGAGCGCTACGAGCGTGTCGCGTACCTGCGCGGGGCGTACCCGGACATGATCCAGGAGCGCGTCGAGCGAATCCGGAAGCGTCATGGCTTGAATCGCGTGTTCGATGAGGACGAGCCGGAGTTGTGGCCTCACGATTCGCAGATTCTTTTGTTTGGGCCATAGCGTTCGTATAATCAAACGTATGACGCAACCGTCGCAATCTCCGCCGCCACACGCGGCATTGCTGCAAATGATCCTGGGGAAATGGGTGTCGAGCGCGATTTCCGCAGCCGCGCATTTCGGCATTGCCGATCATCTGGAATCGGGGCCCAAAAGCCTTAAGGAACTGGCTTCGCTCACCGGAACGCAGGAGCAGCCGCTGTATCGCCTTTTGCGGGCGAACGCGAGTGTCGGCGTCTTCACGGAACTCGAGGACGGGCGTTTCGAGCAGACTCCACTCTCCGAACCGCTGCGCACCAACGCCAAACCATGCGTGCGCAGTATGGCGCTGATGCTGACGGATGACTGGCACATCCGCTCGTGGGAGCAATTGCCGTGGTGCGTCGAAACCGGGAAGCCGGCATCGTACAAGCTGAATGGGATGCCCATGTTCGACTGGATGGCTCAGCATCCGGAAAAGACCGTGAACTTCAACCAGGCCATGACCGACCTCTCCCAGGGCGACAGCGCGGCGGTGGTACAAAGCTACGACTTCTCGCGCTTTAGTCACATCGTGGACGTGGCCGGCGGCCATGGAACGCTGCTAGCGGCCATTCTCGACCAGGCACCGAAATTGCGTGGGACATTATTCGACATGCCGCATGTGATCGAAGGCGCGAAGAAGGCCGGGATTCTCGACCGTTTGGGCGACCGGTGCACGCTGGAAGCCGGAAGCTTCTTTGAGAGCCTCCCGGCGGCTGACGCCTACATCATGAAGTTCATCCTCCACGATTGGTACGATCCGGAGTGCGTCAAAATTCTTAGCAGCTGCCGCAAGGGAATTCGTCCAGGCGGCCGCCTGCTGGTGGTGGATCAGGTGGTGCCCGCAGGAAACGAACCGGCGATATCCAAAATCGTCGACCTGGAAATGCTGGTTCTTCCGGGCGGAATGGAACGGACCGAACAGCAGTTCCGCGATCTGTTTGCGGCTTCCGGTTTCCGCCTCGAGCGGATTATCCCCATGCCCGCGCCCCAGTGCATCATCGAAGGCGTCGCGGTTTAGACTTGACGGACGAAGATTTTCTTCGGGAAGCGCTGGAGTTGGCGAGGGACGCCGAACGCGGGGGGGAAGTCCCGGTCGGCGCGGTGGTGGTTCTCGACGGACGCGTGATAGGACGCGGCCGAAATTCTCCGATCACGCGCAACGACCCGACCGCGCATGCCGAAATCCTGGCCTTGCGCGAGGCGGCCGCCGCGACCGGCAATTACCGCCTGGAAGGCGCCACAATGTACGCGACGCTGGAGCCGTGCGTGATGTGCGCGGGCGCGCTGGTTGCGGCTCGCGTATCCCGCCTGGTGTTCGGCGCGCGCGATCTTCGCTTCGGCGGAGTCCGCAGCAAGTTTCAACTGGCGGACTCCGACGTCCTGAATCATCGCGTCCAGATCGTGGAAGGCGTGCTGGGCGCCGAGTGCGCCGAGCTGTTGCAGCGCTTCTTCAGTTCGCGCCGCTAGGTTTAGCGGCTGGACTCACGCCGTCTTGCCGATCGGCGGTAATCGAGGATGCACGGGGGACTCCCGGTGCGCAACCGCGCTGAAGGCCGGAGCCAGGCGCGACGGTCCGTGAAAATAATCGTCCAGTGGAAATAGCGGATAAGGTTCCAGCTCGCGGAACAGGCGGCCAAGCTTTTGTTCGATCCGGTAAACGCTATGGAAAAAGTTTCCGCGATCGATCCCCAGCCTGCGGGTGCAGAGTTTCCAGTCTGCTCCGAGCAGGAAGTGGTACCGGAAGAGCCGGTATTCTTCCTCGCTCAGAACTCTTCGGGAGACCAGTGAGAAATCCGCGATAAATTCCTCGTCTTTCCTTCCCCAGGTGTTCGGCCGCTGGCGTCCCGCGTGGGGCTCCAGCGAGATGCGGCTCACGTGCCGCTCCTGGGTCACACATTTTACGAACCGGTCATAGCAGATCCGGAAAATACCGCGCAGCACGCAGTTGCAGGGTGTCAGCACACCCTTTCTCGCAAGACGCAATCCCGATCCACGGCATTGCGTGCACTGAGGCATGGCCAGAGTGAGTGTCTCTGACCGCGTCCACTCCATAACCTACACTTCCTTTCCACGAACGCATATGCCGCTCGTGCCCAAACGGGGTACGGTAATAGTACTGCTAGTACCATGGGAAGTCAAACAATATTTTGGAAGTCTATGACGTTATTTCCCGATAGACATCGAGGACCGAGCGAGCAGTGTCGTCCCAGTCGAACCTTTGTGCGCGAACGCGTCCGATGTGGGACAATTCCCGGCGCCGGGTTTCATCGAGCAGCACGGATCGCAATCCGCGGGCGACGTCGAAGAGATTATCGGGCGTGACCAGTTCCGCCGCATCGCCCACGGCTTCCACCAGTGCGGGAACGTCCGACGCGACCACCGGTGTGCCGCACGCCATGGCTTCGAGCGGAGCGAGACCGAACCCTTCGTGCAGCGACGGAAACGCGAAAAGCGTGGCGGCACGATAGAAGACCTTCAGCGTGTCGATCGGGACGAATCCAAGAAAACGCACGAACGGTTCGACGCGCGTGGCCACCACGGCGCGCCGCACAGCAGGGTAGCGGGAGAGCTCGTCTCCGATGATCACCAGCTTGAGATGGCTGAAAAGTGGATGGTTTTCAAGCTCGGAGCGAATCACGGCGAAGGCTTCCACCAGCCGTGGGACATTCTTTTGGGGACGGATGGTTCCGGCGTAGAGGATGAAGGGAGGCTGTATGGAGTAGCGTTGCAGAATCTGCTGATCCTGGCTGGCATCCGGTGGATCGATGGAGAACGAGGGATCGGGAGCGCTGTAGATGGTGCGAATGCGCTCGTTGGGAATGCGCATAAAGCTTTCGATGTCGCGGCGCGTCGAATGCGATACGGCGATGATGCGCTCGGCGCGGGCCGCTCCGCGGCGGTAGCGCTCGTGGTGCATCGCGCCGCGGACGTCGCCGCGCGCCGGGTAGAGCAGGCTGCTCATATCGTGGATGGTCACGACGTAAGGCCGCTGCATCCAATACGGCACCGAATTTAGGGGAATGTGTACTAAGTCCGCGGAGAGCCGTCGGAGGAATAAGGGAAAGGCGGCATTCTCGATGACTTCGGTATCTGACCGGGAATACTCCGCAGTGCGGAAATTGTGCCCTAGTCCGGCTAGTTCCGCCGCGTGCTTGGGAAGCGAGACCAGCGTGTAGCGACTCTCCTTGTCCAGGCGCGCCAGCCCTTGGACCAGGTTGCGGATATAAGTTCCAATGCCGAAGTCGCCCAGGCGACGAACGTCGATGACGATGTGCCGCGGCATTGGTGGTTTTATCGGAACGCTGCGGGCGTGAGCCTCCAGGCGTACAGAGGGAACTGGTCCGTCAGTACGCGGACCGCGCGGCGGACTTCCGTAATGACCTCTTCGCTCTGGATGTTATCGAGAATCCGCGCGATGAGCCGCGCGACTTCGCGAATTTCAGGTTCGCGGAATCCACGTGTGGTGACCGCGGGACTGCCAAAGCGCATCCCGCTGGGGTTGAAGGGAGGATTCTGATCGAACGGGATCGCGTTGCGATTGGCCGTGATGTTGGCGCGTTCGAGCGCGGATTGTGCGTCCTTGCCGCGAATCCCTTTCGCAAACACATCCGCCAGCAGCAGATGCGTATCGGTGCCACCGGAGACGATCCGGAATCCCGCTCCCTGCAGGCTTTCCGCAAGTGCGCGGGCATTCGCCAGCACCTGCCGCGAGTAGGCCACGAACTCGGGAGTCGCGGCTTCGTAAAAGCAGACCGCTTTCGCGGCGATTACGTGCACCAGCGGTCCGCCCTGCACGCCGGGGAAAAGGCATTTATCGATGGCGGCGCCGTATTTTTCTTTCGCCAGAATCAGGCCGCTGCGGGGACCGCGCAGCGTCTTGTGCGTGGTGGAGGTGACGATATCGGCCCACTGGTTGGGATTCGGGTGCAGACCGGCGGCGACCAGTCCGGAAAAGTGGGCCATGTCGACCAGCAGCAGTGCGCCCACGCTATCCGCGATCTGGCGGAAACGCGGGAAATGGAGCGTCCGGGGGTACGCACTGCCGCCGGCGATAATCATCTTGGGCTTGTGTTGTTCGGCAAGGCGCGCGAGCTCGTCATAATCGATTTGCTCGTCATCGCGGCGGACGCCGTAGGGCACGATCTTGTACGTCTTGCCCGAAAAGTTCAGCGGATGCCCGTGCGTCAGGTGTCCGCCATGCGCCAGATTCAGGCCCAGGACGGTGTCGCCGGGGTTCAAGACGCTGGCGTACGCAGCTTCGTTGGCCTGCGATCCGGAGTGCGGCTGAACGTTGGCGTACTCGGCGTGAAAAAGCTTCTTGGCTCGCTCCCGCGCCAGATTCTCGACGATGTCGGTGAACTCGCAGCCGCCGTAATAGCGCTTGCCGGGATAGCCTTCGGCGTACTTGTTCGTGAACACGCTGCCGGTAGCTTCGAGGATTGCCTGAGAGGTAAAGTTCTCGCTCGCGATCAGCTCCAGATGCGAATTCTGGCGCTCCGTTTCGTTGCGGATGGCTTCCGAAATCTCCGGATCCACCTCCGCGAGCGGCCGTGCCATGCGTTCCTGTTCGGTCATGATCGAGGTTCCATTTAAGCGTGTTTTTCCATTTGGGAGATTTTCGCGACGCGGCGTTCATGGCGGCCGCCTTCAAAAGGAGTTTCGAGGAATATTTGCAAAAGATCGCGAGCCAGGACGGGATCGGTGAACCGGGCTCCCAGAGTTAAAATGTTCAAGTTGTTGTGCGCGCGCGTAAGGCGCACTTCTTCGGGAGTCACGCCCAGGGCCGCGCGGATACCCCGGACTTTATTGGCCGCGATGGACATACCCACGCCGCTGCCGCATATCAGCAAGCCGCGCTCGGCGGTCCTCGACGCTACGGCCTCGGCGACCCGCAAGGCATAGTCGGGATAGTCGGTGGACTCAGCAGAATTCGTTCCGAAGTCGCATACCTCATGGCCGGTCTGGCGCAGGACATCGCCCAACTGGTTCTTAAGCTCGAAGCCGGCATGATCCGCGCCGATGGCGATTTTCATGGAGAAGTTCAATTCTATCAGGCTGAAGCGCCAGCCCCTACCACTTCCAAAAACGCCTGCGCTGCGTGGCTCAACGCCCGGCGAGCCGGATACACCAGCCGGATCTTGCGCTCCACCACCAACTGTTTCACCTTGATCTCCTGAAGCAAGCCGTGGCGGATCTCCTGCTCCACGCACATGCGCGGCAGGAACGCGACGCCTTCATTTCGCTCCACCATCTTGCGAATCGACTCGATGGTCGGCATTTCCACATCCATATTGAGCGGCACCTTGTGGCGTTGGAATTCGCGGATCACCACGCCGCGGTAAGGCGAGACCACGTTGTGGGCGATGAACGTCTCCCCGGCCAGCTCCTTGATCGCCACCTGGTCGCGATTGGCCAGCTTGTGCTGCGGCGACACGATGAATGAAAGGTGGTCGGTGTAAATCACTTGTGAGATCAGACGGTCGTCTTCCGGATCGTAGGTCAGCAGCCCCAACTCCAGCTCACCGTCCACAAGCTGCGACGGGATCTTGCTCGACTGGCTGCGGCGCACCTGGACCTTGATCTTCGGAAACTTGGCGCGATAGCGCTCGATGTGATCCAGCAGATAAAGCGTGGACGATTCGTTCGCGCCGACGATCAGACGTCCGGAGGATTTGTCGCGCAGCTCGGCCATCGCATTTTCCAGATCGCCTTGCAGGTGCTCGAAGCGGCGGGCGTAATCCAGCACGATCTGGCCGGCGTCGGTCAGCAGCAGGTCTTTGGCCGACCGGTCGATGAGCTTTTCGCCCATCTCTCCCTCAAGCCGTTGAATCGCAAGGGAGATAGCGGGCTGGGTCCGGAGCAGCTTTTCCGCTGCCCGGGAAAAACTTCGTTCCGTGGCCACGGTCAGGAACACGCGCAGGGGGTGCAGCTCCATAAAGCGATATTATACTACCTTCGAATCTTATTGATTTGCCAAATCGATCGCTCAGCCTTGATAATGTGGGTACAGAGCTTTCTTGGAGGCACTTTAGGATGGCCGATCGAGTATATATCTTCGACACCACGTTACGTGACGGGGAGCAATCGCCTGGCTGCAGCATGACCGTGGCGGAAAAACTCCGCATGGCGGCCAAGCTGGTGGAGCTGGGCGTGGATATTCTGGAAGCCGGGTTTCCCATCGCCTCGCAGGGGGATTCGGAAGCGGTGGACGCCGTGGCGCGCGAATTCCCGTGGGTAAGCGTTGCGGCGCTGGCCCGGTCGAACCGCGGCGACATCCTGGCGGCAGCCACTTCGCTCAAGAACGCGCGGCGCCCGCGCATCCATACCTTTATCGCCACCAGCGACATTCATCTAAAGCACAAGCTGAAGAAGTCGCGCCAGCAGGTTCTGGACGAAGCCGTGGCCGCGGTACGGCTCGCTCGCGAATATTGCGACGACGTAGAATTTTCGGCGGAAGATGCCACCCGCACCGATCCGGATTACCTCGAGCAAGTATCGCGTGCGGTGGTGGCTGCCGGCGCACGGACCGTAAATCTTCCCGACACGGTTGGGTTTTCGATTCCCGAAGAGTATCGCGCTCTGATCGCGCGGATCACAAAGGCTCTGGGAGATTCGGCGGTGGTCAGCGTACACTGCCATGACGATCTGGGCCTGGCCGTGGCGAATTCGCTGGCGGCGATTCAGGGCGGAGCACGACAGATCGAGTGCACCATCAATGGCATCGGCGAACGGGCCGGGAACGCCGCGCTGGAAGAGGTCGTCATGGCGCTGAACACACGCCGCGATCTGCTGCCGTTTGAAACCCGCATTGTCACGGAGCATCTTTTCCCGTGCAGCCAGTTGCTCACCTCCATCATCACCTTTGGGCCGCAGCCGAATAAGGCGATTGTCGGCGAGAATGCGTTCGCGCATGAAGCGGGCATTCATCAGGACGGATTCCTGAAGGAGCGGACGACGTACGAAATCATGGATCCGAAGTCAGTGGGCGTGCCCGAGTCGAAACTGGTGCTCGGCAAGCACAGCGGCCGTCACGCGCTGGCCAAGCGCTGCGAGGATCTGGGTCTTCCGCTCACCAAGGAGCAACTCGATACGGTGTACCATCGCTTTACGGAGCTGGCGGATCGCAAAAAGGGCCTGCGCAACGAAGAAATTATCGGCTTGGCGCGCGAAGTAGTGGAAGAGATGAAGCAGGCCGGAGTCAGCGCGAGCTAGCTGTTCCTCGAAACAACCCCGAAAAATAGGACGGAATGAATCTAAAGATACTGTTGTTGCCCGGCGACGGGATTGGAACGGAAGTGACTGCCGCGGCAGTGGACGTGTTGAAAGCGGTCGGCAAGAAGTTCGGCCACACGCTCGAATTGTCGGAAGGATTGCTCGGCGGCATCGCGATCCATAAAACCGGCACGCCATTTCCGAAGGAAACCGAGGAGCTGGCGACAAAAGCCGATGCCACTCTGATGGGCGCCGTGGGACTGCCCGAGTTCGATGCGGCCCCGCCCAGCCAGCGTCCGGAAGCGGGCCTGCTGGGTCTTCGCAAGGTACTCGACGTCTTCGCGAATTTGCGCCCCGTGCGCACGTGGCCGGCGCTGGTGGATTCTTCGCCGTTGAAGAATCACGTGGTGGAAGGCACGGACATGATCATCGTCCGCGAGCTGACCGGAGGCTTATATTACGGACAGCCGCGCGGGATGGACGAAAATCACGGGTTCAACACGATGTCGTACACGCGCAAGGAAGTGGAGCGCGTCACGCACACCGCGTTCAAGCTGGCAGGAAACCGGCGCAAGCGGGTCTGTAGCGTCGACAAGTCGAATGTGCTGGAGGTTTCGCAGTTCTGGCGCAAGGTGGTGATCGATGTCGCCAAGCAATATCCGGACATTCAACTCGAGCATATGCTCGTGGATAACGCCGCCATGCAGATGGTGCTGAGGCCCACACAATTCGATGTAATGCTGACCGAAAATACCTTCGGCGATATCCTGAGTGACGTAGGGGGGATTCTGGCCGGGTCGATTGGCATGCTGCCGTCGGCTTCGCTGGGCGACAAAAAGGGGCTGTACGAGCCGGTGCACGGGTCGGCGCCGGACATCGCGGGTCAGAACAAGGCCAATCCTCTGGGCGCGATTGGGAGCGTGGCGGCCATGCTCGAATATACGTTCGGGTTGATGAAGGAAGCCAACGCCGTGAATAACGCGATCGGCAAGGTGCTCGAATCAGGCAAGGTTACCGCCGACCTGAGACCGAAGGGCAAGCCAGCGACCACGAAGGAAGTCGGACAGGCAGTGAGCGAAGCGATTTAGAAGTGGTGGGGTCAGGCTTTCGAGCCTGCCGCCGGCTTTCCAGCCGGCGTTCTAAAGACCAGGCCGGGCGGAAGCCCGGCTGCGGCCTTGAAAGGCCGACCCCACATAATAAAGGACAGGTAATATGAAAGCGCGTACGATTGTCGAGAAAATCTGGGATAGCCACGTTGTTGCAGAGAAACCTGGAGCGCCGGCGCTGCTCTACATCGACCTGCATCTGACCCATGAAGTAACCTCGCCGCAGGCGTTTTCGACACTGCGGGAGCGTGGTCTCAAGGTCCGCCGGCCGGATCTGACCATCGCCACCATGGATCACAGCACGCCCACCACGTCGCGCGATCTGCCCATGCTCGACACGGTTGGCAAGGCGCAACTGGATCAGATGGAAAAGAACTGCAAGGATTTCGGCATACGGCTGTACGATCTGAAGACCACCAAACAGGGCATCGTGCACGTGATCGGTCCGGAGCAGGGACTTACGCAACCCGGCATGACCATCGTTTGCGGCGACAGCCACACGGCGACGCACGGAGCCTTCGGCGCGCTGGCCTTCGGCATCGGAACCAGCCAGGTCGGGCACGTGTTCGCCACGCAGTGCCTGCTGCAGACGCCGTCGAAGTCCTATGCGATTCGCGTGGAAGGCGCGCTCAAGCCGGGCGTGTCGGCGAAAGACATTATTCTCGCGGTAATCGCGCGGATCGGCATCGGCGGCGGCACCGGGACCGTGTTCGAGTATCAGGGGTCCACGATCAGCGCGCTCTCCATGGAAGAACGCATGACCATCTGCAACATGTCGATCGAGGGCGGTGCGCGCGCGGGTTTGGTCGCGCCGGACGACACCACGTATCAATACATCTCGGGCCGCGAGTTCGCTCCGAAAGGCGCGGATTGGGACGCAGCGCTCGCGCGCTGGAAGCAGCTCCCGACCGATCAAGGCGCGCAGTACGCGAAAGAGCTTACGCTCGACGCGGCTGCGCTCGAACCGATGGTCACCTTCGGCACGAATCCCGGCATGGGGATTCCGATTTCGGGCGCGATCCCCGATCCGGCTTCGGTGTCCGATCCGATCGAGAAATCGGATTTGATCAAGGCACTGAAGTATATGGATCTGGAACCCGGGAAGCAGCTCAAGGGACACAAGATCGACGTGGTGTTCGTGGGAAGCTGCACCAACTCCCGCATTTCCGATCTGCGCGCGGCAGCCAGTGTGATGAAAGGCCGCAAGGTGAATCCCAGCGTCCGCATGCTGGTGGTGCCCGGATCGATGCAGGTGAAGAAACAGGCCGAGGCCGAGGGTCTGGATAAGATTTTCCGCGAGGCTGGCGCCGATTTCCGCGAGGCGGGCTGCTCCATGTGCCTGGCGATGAACGGCGATCAGCTTGAGCCGGGTGAATACAGCGTGTCTACCAGCAATCGCAACTTCGAGGGCCGGCAGGGCAAGGGCGGGCGGACATTCCTGGCGAGCCCGCTGACGGCGGCAGCATCGGCAGTCACCGGCGTGGTGACCGATGTTCGGACGTTGTTATAAGAGTCGACACAGGGAACAATCATGAAACTCGAAAACATCGAAAGCCAGATCGCCGTTCTTCCCATCGACAATATCGATACGGACCAGATCATCCCGGCGCGCTACCTCAAGTCCATTTCGAAAGAGGGCTTGGGCGAGGGGCTGTTCCGCGACTGGCGGCTGAACGCAGACGGTACGCCTAAAGCGGACTTCGTGCTGAACAAGCCCGAGGCCAAGGGCGTCGAGATCCTTGTAACGGGCGATAATTTCGGCTGCGGCAGCTCGCGCGAGCACGCTCCGTGGGCCCTGGTGCAAAACGGAATCCGCGCCGTGATCAGCACCTCGTTCGCAGATATCTTCAAGGGCAACTCCCTCAAGAATCAGCTGCTCCCCGTCGTAGTTCCCGCAGACGCCCATGCCGAGCTGCTGAAATCGCCGTGGGCAACGGTCAAGATCGACGTGGTCGCGCAGACCGTCACGCTTCCCAGCGGACGCGTGGTCGAATTTCCTATCGATGCTTTTTCCAAGACATGTCTGGTGGAAGGCGTCGACGAGCTGGGCTACATGCTCCAGCAGGATCCGGCGATTGCAGCGTTCGAAGCCAAGCGAGTTGGCTCGGTCAACACACTGCGGTAACATCGCAAGAGTTCCTGAAGGAGGACTTCTTCAAAATGCGAATGTTGCTGAGAGCTATTATTCCGAACGAACCTGCGAACACCATGATTCGGAACGGAACGTTTGAGTCCACGATAAAGAAGATCCTGGCGGATCTCAAGCCCGAAGCGACCTACTTCGTCGCCACCGATGACGGTGAGCGCTGCGGCGTCATTGTCTTCGACATGAAGGAATCCTCCGAACTTCCAAGAGTCGCGGAACCGCTTTTCCTGGCGTTCAATGCACGGGTTACCGTCAGGCCGGCGATGACTCCCCAGGATCTAGCAGCCGGCGCAGCAGGATTCGAACACGCCGTCAAAGAGTTTGGCAAATAGTCCGTGGTGCGACTATCACGAAGCTACCAAGCACAGTGTTGAGTCGTTAAGGCGAACATCGCACGTCCTCGATTGGGCCAACATGCCCGATCCGTTTCGTCACTACGAGGGCGTGCCGGTGCTCGACTTGCCGGCCGATCCGCCTGTGCCTGGAGGCTCCACGACCTACGCGGACGGAGCAGCATTTCTCTCCCAGCTATTCTATTATTCAGCGGCGATCAGCGCGACCAAGCTCGTTCCGTCGACCGGGCTTCGTTACGCGCTGCGCGTGAATCCGTCGTCCGGAAATCTGCACCCCACCGAATTCCACTTCCTGACGCGCGGCTTGAAGGACTGGCCCGACGGGCTGTATCACTATCGTCCGTCTTCGCACATGGCCGAGCAGCGGGCCGTCGGCGATTTCACGATCGGCGACACCGACGGGTCCATTGTTTTTGTCCTGACCAGCATTGCGTGGCGCGAGGAGTGGAAGTACCGCGACCGTGCCTATCGATACTGCCTGCTCGACATCGGTCATGCGTGGCAGTCGCTAGTACTCGCCGCCCAAGCCATGGGCTGCGAGAGCCTCGCGATTCGCGATTTCCCCGACGATGAAATCGCACGGTCCTGCCGTCTCGCGGAAGACGAGTGGCCTATGCTCATCATTGACATTCGAAGCAACGCGGAAATCCGAAGGAACATGGACCGTGCGCGTGATCTGACTGAAACAATTTGGTACGGCGGACAGCCAAATGAGCTGTCCAAAGAGAAACTCGATTACCCGAGGATTGACGCCATTCACGCCGCGACGAAAGTCGGTCATCAAGCCGCGCCCGAACCCGCTCATGCCGGTGCTTGCGACCGCACTTTCGTTGAGTTCGCCCGTACGCGGCGCTCGGCGCTCGATTTTATCGGCGGCACGCAATCGATCTCGCTACCACACCTGTTGACGATCCTCTCCGCGGCAAAGCCCCTGCTGCAGTTCATACAGCTCTATCTGTATGTCCATCGTGTTGACGATTTGGAGCCCGGAGTTTATAGACTCCGGCCTGCGAACGGAGAACTCGAGAAGGTCAAATCGGGCGACCAACGCGTCGCGGCCGCGGGACTGAGCCTGGGGCAGGATCTCGCCGGGAATGCCTGCGTGGCGTTTTCGATGATCGGCGATCTCGAGCGTGCGGCGCGTGCTTACGGCGACCGGGGATATCGCTACGTGCATTTCGAAGCGGGCGCCGTCGGCCACCGTTTGTATCTCGCCGCGGAAGCGCTGGGGTTGGGAGCCACGGGCATCGGCGCGTTCTACGATGAGGAAGTGCATCGCTATCTCCACCTGTCTCCCGAGCAAGGACAAGTGGTGTACCATTTCGCGATCGGCTACCCGGTTGCCGACCCTCGTCTGAACGCGTAGTCGCCATGGTGGGGATTCTGGTGCACGGCGACAATCATTTCATCGTGCGCGGTCTGTTGCCTGATCGGGAGACCGCGCTTGCACTGGTTCGGCATTGGTCTTTCATCTCGATCGGAGACACGACGCCGGCCAAGCTCGATCCATGGCAGATCGTAACTCGCGAGTTCCGGGAGAATCTGGAATGGGCTGTGGTCGTACCGGGCGACAGCGAAATATCGCCCGTAGTGAGGATCCTACTGGACGAGCTGTCGGCGCGGGGAATCACGATCCACGAATCGCGATTCGGTCCCTGGTGACACGGCCGTTTACATCGGACGCCAGGTCATGTCCACATGCACCGGGATCTCGTTCTTGATGGCCATCCCTAAGAGCTTCGGCGGGTCGATCTTGAAATCGGATACCGTCGTTGGAATGTTTCCCGAGATCTCGATTTCATTTCCTTTCGTCATCACCTGGAAGGGGACCTGCTTATACTGAACCGTCTGCCCCGCGAACTGGATCTCCAGATCCGCCTGGATCGTAGCCGATCCGCGCGCCGTTTCGGGTAGCCGGGTGCGCACGGTCACGATGGGAAACTGCGCGCCGCGTGTCACCTGAAGCATGTGAAGGTCGCGGTTGCTGTCTCCGGAATCGAACGACTTCACCGGCACCGCGATCAAGAAGTCGCACTGTCCGGCGTGGCAAACGCCCTTGCCGCGCGCGTCATGGCTGGCGCCATCCACTTGGTGCAGCGTGTGCGACACGTGATACGTCAGAGTGGATTGTGCAAGAACCCATTGGCCGTCCGCCGAGAGCAGTCTCAGAGGCGCCACCAGCAGGAGGGCCGTCAGGAAATTCTTTTTCATAAGCGTGGTTTAAAACTTGAGCGTCACCGACAGAATCGCGGCGCCGTATGCGATCGCCGTGATGCCGGCCACCGCGGAGTGCGCTTTGGCGATGCCATGAACTTTCTCGCCGCGATTCTCTTGAGCATACGCCATCGCGCCCAAAATGGGAGTGAGGATCATCCCCGGGCCGTGGATCCAAGCCAGGGCCTTGTGCAGCCGGATCTGCCCGCGCGTCGAGGTCCCCGGCACCCTCGGTGCCCAAATGGCATAGTAGGCGCTGGTGAAGTAGAGGCCTGTGGTCGCAATGCCGAGCGCGCCATGGATATCGCGTCCGGTCGCGGTGCTATGCCTGCCACCGGCGCTGCCGGAAGCAATGAGTGTGGCCGCCAACGGAATCGCCGCGATCAAACCATAGCGTTGATGCATCTGGAGCATGTGCGAGCGTTTGTCGAGCCTGGCCTGATCCTGCGCGTTCCCCTGAGTCTGGTTCACCGGAAAGCCCAGATCCCCCAGATCGGGCGCGGCGCTGCTGCTGGAAGCGACGGCTAGCGTCTGGTTCATCGTCTGCCTGGCAGCCGCCGTGATGGTCACGTTGGATACTTTGGCGCTGAACCCGTCCGCCAGGATGGAAACCTCGTAATTCCCCGCCATGAGGTTCGTCAGGCTGTAGATCCCAGCCGAGTTGGTTTGGGTTTCCGTCGATTGGCCGGTGGCCACATTCTTGACGGAGATTTTGGCATTCGCAATGACCGCTCCAGTAGAGCCCGTGATCGTTCCCGATAGTGTGGATCCGCTTAGCTGCGCCGTGGCTTGCCCGGCGATGAGAAAAGAAAGTAGCAGAATCTCCAAAAACAACTTTGGCGCCTTTACACCCATGGATAAAAAGACGCCACGCCTGGCTTTTTCGTTTCAAAATATTCCGGATCGGAGTACAGTGGAAGAGAATCCGAATGTCAATGAAGACCGCGCTCGGGCCGATGTTGGCGCTTGCGCTCACCTCCAGTCTACTGGCCCAAACCGCTGGCCCGCCTCCTGCGAATACGCAGCCGGACCCCGGCCGGTCCGTCTCCTGGACGAAGCTCGCGCCCAACATCCTCAGCGATCAAAAACAGATCTGGACGTTTCCGGCTAAGCTCAGGCGACGGAAATATTGGATCCCCGCGGCCGCCGTTGTCGGCGTCACCGCAGGCCTGGTCGCCCTGGATCCCAAGACGGCTCCCTATTTCCGCCGCACTTCGTCGTTCGATGGATTCAACAGCGTATTCCCCGGCAACGCCACATCCATAGGAATGATCGTGGCTCCTCTATCGATTTATGCCGCGGGATTGATTCGGAAGGATTCGAAAATGCAATCCACCGCGCTGCTGGCCGGCGAGGCGATCGCCAACGCGGAAATCCTGACGACCGCGATGAAAGACGTGGACCGGCGCCTGCGCCCGGGCGACATTGCGCCGAATGGAGATTTCTCCGATTCCTGGTTCCGGGACAACAAACGATATCTGCGCTCGAACGGAAGTTTCCCGTCCGGCCACACAATAGCCGCGTTTTCGATCGCTACGGTGATCGCCCGCCGCTATGGAAGCCAACATCGCTGGGTGCCGTACGTGGCTTACGGGGCTGCCGCGCTGGTCGGGTTCTCGCGGATGACCTTATCGGCCCACTTCCCCTCCGACGTGTTCATGGGAGCCGCTCTGGGGTATTCGATCAGCCGCTTCACCGTCTTACGCGAATAGCCCTTCGATTCCCGCCTCCGCCATGATAGAGGAACCCCGTGACGGCACCTTGGCTGTCGCGGCTGAATTCGATCCAGTTGCCTTCGGTGCGCGAGACGAAGATGGTTTCCGATTTCGGCACCAGCGGAAGCTTCAGCGGATTCGGGCCTTCCTGGAGGAACAGCAGATCGCCTTCGAAGGAGATGGTGGCCTGCCGTCCGGGCGCGTATTCGTACGTCCCGGCGTACTTCGAGAGAATCGCAGGAGCCAACGTGGTGACTTCCGTTCCGCCGAGCATGTGCGGGACGGAGCGGTCATTCTCGCAGATGCTTTCCAGAAGGTCTGTGTCGGGCACCAGCGTCTTGTCGATCTTGAACGAAAACGGCCGTGTGAACGTCTTCGGATCGTCGATGGTCATTTCCAAATCCATATGTCCGAAGTCGCGGCGGCGGAATCGTTCGGTAATGTGAAGGGCTTCCGTGTGGGGGTGCCCTTCGATGTCGAGCCAGCCCCGGTCATTGAAACCCGCCGTATCGACCACCAGCGTGTCCATGTCCCAACGGCCGATCGAGTATCCCATCCAAGTGGGATTGGGATCTTTGGGAAGCGGACGGCCGTCAGTGAAGATCGTTCGATGAACGCTATTGGTGGTGCCTTGATACAGAACCGCGATCAATCCAGGAGTTTGAACGAAGCGGGCCAGATCGACCATATGGTAATAGGGAAACGGATCGGGCAGGCAATTCGCGCGCGGAGCGTCCTTTCCCATATCGCGAACACGTTGTTGATAGACCGCCTCGGCCCACGGTTGAATATCGCTGGGCTTCAAGTCTCTGGCGACGTTCCGGTCATAGCTTCCCGCGCCGGGTCCTCGCCAGACGCCGGAGATGTCCGGCTTCCCGTCCGATGTCCGGGGCGTGGGCGCGGAGAGATTCGCTTTGCCGTCCGGTGTGCGGGGAATTCCAGGAGTGGGGTAGTTGAGCCACTGCGCGGGAGCGTTCGTCGATAGCCAGCAAGCAAACGCGCCGGCCAGCCAGATTTTCGTCATAAAGTCGCCCTCCCCTTGGTGAAAGTGTAGCGCCGGAGGCCGTTTCATCCAACTGCGATATACTCGATTGCTGTTGGAGGTTCGCGTGAGATTTGCATTAAAGACGTTGTTCGCCGTTGTGATGCTGGCCGCTCTTGCCGGAGTGACCCAGGCGCAGGTTCCGCCGGAAATCGCTAAACAACTCGTGAACATCGGGCGCGGAGTTTGCGTCCCCGAGACTGCGCAAGTCTACCGCCCCTTGCACCCGAATCCGCCTTATCGGGACGTATTAATTGCGCGCGACAACACGTTCGGACCCGACCCCATGAATGTCGTCGACATTTTTGCCCCGACGAAGGGCAAAGGGGGCCGTCCTGTACTGATCTACGTGTCGGGCGGCGCAGGCAATAGGCAGCAGGGCGGGCCTAACGGCGATGTCTTCTACGACAACATCATGCTGTGGGCGGTGAAAAACGGCATGGTGGGAGTGAACATGCAGCGCCGTCCCGGGCAGACTTGGGACGATCCCGCGAAGGACGTTGCCATAGCCCTTTTCTGGTTGGACAAAAACATCGCTAAATTCAAGGGAAATCCCCGGCGCATGTTCCTCTGGTCTCAGTCCGCCGGGAACGTGCCCGTGAGCACTTACATCGGTCATCCCGAATACTATGGTCCCCAGGGAGTGGGAGTCAAAGGCGTGATTTTCATGTCGCCTCCGGCGTTTAACATTCTGCCGGCCACTCCGCCCCCGGTTCAGGGCGGATTCGGGCCGTGCGGGCAACCTAACGGGCAGCCTGCTGCCGCAGCGCCGGCCGGACGCGGACCGGGCGGACCAGGCCGTGGAAAGGGCAGAGCAGCTCAGCCGGACGCCGCTATTCAATTGGCTCGGTCGAACCTCCCAGGCCTGGTGAAATCCAAGGTGCCTTTCTTTCTTTCCGTTGCCGAACTTGATCCACGGAACATCATCGCATTTGCCGAGACCCTGAAGAGTGAACTGTGCAAAGCGGGAAAATGTCCGACTTACATGGTGTTCAAGGATCACAGCCACATCTCTGAAGTGATGTCTCCCGATACCGCGGATACCAGCGTTACCGGGCCGATTCTCAAGTGGATGAAGAGCGTTAAGTAAAAGGAGAAATAACATGGCGGACGATACAAACGATCTCAAGAATAGACGCGATTTTGTAGCGCTTGGCGTAGCCGCAGGGCTCGCCGCGGCGGCAGGTTCGGCCGCGGCAGCAGGCATGGAAGTCGTCGAAACCAACGTCGATATCAAGACTCCGGACGGAACCTGCGATGCCGCGTTCATTCATCCGAAGAGCGGCTCGCATGCGGGCGTGCTGTTGTGGCCGGATGCGTTCGGTCTGCGGCCCTGGACCCGTGAAATGGGCAAGCGTCTTGCCGCTGAGGGCTATTCCGTCCTGGTGCCCAACCCGTTTTATCGTGTTTCCAAAGCGCCGTTCACGGACGCCTCCAATTTCAACTTCAACAATCCAGCTGATCGGGCGAAGCTCAACCCGCTGATGGCTTCGGTGAACGCCGACGGCGCCGCGGAGAAGGATGCCGTGGCATTCATCGCGTTCCTCGATGCACAAAAACAAGTGAACAAGTCCAAGAAGATCGGCACGCAAGGCTACTGCATGGGCGGGCCGCTGATCATGAAGACTGCCGCCACGGTGCCCAATCGCGTTGGCGCTGCTGCATCGTTCCACGGCGGCGGACTGGTGACCGACAAGCCCAATAGTCCGCATCTGCTCGCGCCGAAAATCAAAGCTCGTATGTATTTCGGCATCGCCGCGAGCGACGACAAGACGCAGCCGGACGCCAAGGACAAGCTCCGGGAGGCGTTCGCGGCGGCGAAGGTCCCGGCGGAGATCGAAGTCTATACGGGAACGTTTCATGGCTGGTGCATGAAGGATATGCCCAAGCAGGCGGACGGCACGCCGACCTACAACCAGGCGGATGCCGAGCGCGCCTGGGGCAAGCTCCTGGCCTTGTACAAGGCCGCGCTCGCATAGAAGAAGGCCTGGAAAAGGGGACAGGCAGCTCTGCCCACTCTCACGCTGGCAGGCGAAGTCAGGACCTTACCGGAGGGGACAGAGTAGCCTGTCCCCTTTTTCTTTTCCTCACTGTAAACCCGCCCGGGCCGGGATCGGTCTATACGTGCGGATGGATAGAGGTCTCATGCCGGAATCGGCGCCCGTGGCCGATGTGCCGTTCGCGGGCGGAATCGACGACTTCGAGTCGCTGGTTCAGCAGCATCGGCCGCGAATCTTCCGGTTCCTTCTCGCGTCGTTACGCGATAAAGAGTCCGCGGAAAACCTCACACAGGATTGTTTCGTGCGGGCGTTCAAGGCTCGCGATCAGTTTCGAGGCAACGCCAGTCTGGGAACCTGGCTGATGCATATCGCCGCGAATCTGGTCCGCGATCACGAGTCCAACAGCCGCCTGAAATTCTGGAAGCGCAGGTTGCGGCCCGGCGTGGATCCGAACGATCTCAGCGATTGGATTCCCGACCAGCAATAGTCGCCCGAGGCATTGGCTCTTGCCAAGGAACAAGTGCAAGCCATATGGAAAGCCGCATCGAGTTTATCGGAGCGGCAGCGGACTGTCTTTCTGCTCCGGTTCGTCGAAGACATGGATCTTCTCGAGATCGCTGCTGTAACGGGCATGAAAGAGGGGACGGTCAAGACGCATCTCTTCTAGCGAGCAAAGTTCCCAATGTTTGATTGGCGACGGCGCGCCGCAAGAGATGCAGCATGCTTGCGAGTGCGCGGACTGCAGCGGCGAATTAGCGCGCCTGGAATCGTCCTTCTCGCAGTTTCGCGGTTCGATCCGCCACTGGAGCGATGGAGTGAGCGTGACAGACGGTGCGATCCCATGGAACGTAAGGATAGAAGTTGCGAGTTTGAAGGGTCTGTACGCCGGTCAGGAAACCATCGCGGGGATCGGCTCGTTGATCATTCACGTGGCGGCCGTTGCACTGCTCCTGTTGGTTGGCTCGCTCCCGCCGGTCCAGAAAGCGGTGAAGGAGTTCGTTCCTTTGTTCGCGCCGGATCTGAAGCCGCTCCAGCCCAAGCCTGAGCAGTCCAAGGGCGGCGGCGGAAGCCTGCAAAAGACGGCGGAAACCAAGGGCGAGCTTCCCAAGGTGGCGCCCAAGTCGTTTGTTCCGCCGATTCGGCCGCAGGACGATCCGAAGCTGGCAGTGAATCCGACCATAGTCGCGCCCGACATGCCGAACATTCAGTCCAATAATTTCGGTAATCCTCTGGCGGGCATCGGCATCCCCTCCGCCGGTAACGGGATCGGAACCGGCATTGGTGGCGGCAGAGGGCCAGGCGTTGGTCCTGGCAGCGGCGGCGGATTCGGCGGCGCAGTATACAGAATCGGTGGAGGCGTGAGCGCTCCCGTTCCGGTTTACCGGCCCGAGCCCGAATACTCGGAAGAAGCTCGCAAGGCGAAGTGGCAGGGCGCAGTGCTGCTGTCGCTCGTAGTGGACGAAAACGGCGTGCCGCAGGATATCAAGGTCATCCGTTCTCTGGGCCTGGGCCTGGATCAGAAAGCGATCGAGGCAGTGCAGAAATGGCGCTTCAAGCCCGGGCGGAAGGACGGTAAGGCGGTTCCGGTGTCCGCCAACATCGAGGTCAACTTCCGCCTGCTGTGATTCCACGTTGTTGTGCAGAGTCGTTGCAGCATAGGAGATGGCATGAGGTATTTGGCTTCGTTAGGCGTGATCGTAGCTTGTTCGCTGCTTGCTCAAGATTCGAGGACTGCGGGATCGGAGCCGTGGTTGCCAATCAGTACGATGGGCATTGGTTCGAATAATCGGCCCAACGGAGGGTTCTCGATTGCGGTTCCCATACTGGCAGGTACATCGATAGGCTTTAGCGCATTGCAAATGCGACGCGAAGGTTCCTTTTTGCTCTTGAAAGGCGATGTCGAAATCAGCACAGACCTGGTGACTATCCACGCAGTCGAGGCTAGGTATAGCTGGGATACGGGCGAAGTTGACACGCGAGGGAATCGGTCTTTCCGGGCTCCCCCGAACCGTAGTATCGAGCCAAAGAACTGACCCCGCGCCGTCATGTGACCCGATAAGATCACTCAGTTCCTCTCTTGCCGCTGGAAGACGAGGGTGATCGGTTTGCGCTCCGGCCGTTCGACGCTGACCAGCCTAGTGCCGTCACTTGCAAGGTTTCGGAGAGCGGGATGCGGCTCTCAGGCTGGCTGCAGGACCCGCTGGTCGCCCGCGGCTTTCGTTTCCTTTGCGATCCCCAGCTTCGCCGTGAATATGAACGAGCTTCCTTTGCCAGATTCGCTTTCGACCCAGATTCGTCCGCCCAGCAGCTCCGTCAATCGGCGCGAGATGGTGAGCCCCAGGCCGGTGCCGCCATACTTGCGAGTGGTCGAGCTGTCGGCTTGCGTGAAAGCGGAAAAGATCTCCTTTTGCCTCTCCGGCGGGATGCCGATCCCGCTGTCCTTGACCGTGAACCGAACCATCATCTGGCCGCTGTCTTGAGACTGTTTTTGAACGGATACGGTGATTCCGCCCGAACTGGTGAACTTGATCGCGTTGCCCACCAGGTTCACGATGATCTGACGTAACCGAACCGGATCGCACGCCACCAGGTCGATCACTTGCGGATCGACGTGCAGATTAAGTTCCAGGCCCTTCTGCTGCGCCCGAAGCGTCAACGCCTTGAGCGTCTGCGCCAGGCTTTCACGCAGACTGAAGTTCACGGTCTCGAGATTCAGCCTCCCCGCCTCAATCTTGGAGAAGTCCAGGACGTCGTTGATCACCGTCAGCAGCACCTCCGCCGACTCTTTCGCCGTATCCAGATATTCACGCTGCTCGGAATCGAGTGTAGTGTCCAGCGATAATCCCAGCATGCCGAGAATCCCGTTCATCGGCGTGCGAATCTCATGGCTCATGTTCGCCAGAAACTCGCTCTTGGCTCGATTCGCCGCCTGCGCCGCCTCCTCCGCCTGTCTGCGTTCCAGCATCTCTTCTTCCAGCCGTCGGTTCGCGGTTCGCAGGGCTTCGCGTTGCAGGTTCGCCTTCAGAGCCAGATGAATCATCACCCCAAAGATGATCGCGCTCAATAGTCCTCCCAACAACGTCAGGTTGGATAACACGTCCATCCTGGTTGGGGTCTTTATTGAAAATGCCTGCCACAATCCGATGCGGACCGCTGCAACCAGTAAACTGCCGCCGATGGGAACCCATGCCGGCTCGCCCAGTCCGGGTCGAGTCAGGTCCCAAGCCACGGCGGTAACGCCGATTCCCAGCAGGAGGAAGGCCACCGCGGTCGGAAGGGCTACCCGCGTCGCATCACCCCACGCAAGAGCATCGCTCGTCCCCGATGCCACGGCGATAAAGCAAGTCGCGCCTACGGCCGCAACCAGCAGGCCCGTGACACCCAGCACCGCGGATCTGTTTTTGCGAAAGCATGTTTGGGCCAGTGCAGAGCCTGCGGCCAGCACGATGAAACAGAGCGCCGTAGTCGGCGACATGCGGCCCGGGCTCGATGTTTGGGTCATAAGATACCCGGCGCCCAGAAGTTCGTCGATCCCAAAGTTGGTGTGGAACAGATACTCAAGAAGGGTGCCCGCCGCGAAAGTGGCCGCGATCCCGGAGCCGATGAAGGTGAGTCGCGGCTTTCTCCAGACGATCCCCAGAAGCGCGAGCCCGCTCAGCGCAAAATCGACGGCCGTATTGCGCTGCATGGGTGCCAGACCTGGAACAATTTGAATGAGCAGTTGGGAATGGATGGCCCATCCGACAAGGACAACCGACCCGAGCAGGATGGCCAAAAAGCCGCAGAGCGCTCCGGTGATCCCGGGCCAAGACATGCCTGCGGAAGTGGTTCGGGTTCGCATGAACTGTTCCACCCCTTCTATCGACTTACGTAGAACTAAGCTTTAACGCTTACAGCTTGCAAGCGATGCGATCCCCGGAGTGCGGTGGATTTTGGGACTAATGGGCCACGTGCGTCTTCCTTTTGTTGGCGCCGGAACGGCCGCCAGTCGTCACCACCTGCCCCACCAGGCAACTGACGAGATGGGACGTGCAACGATCACTGTCAATACAGTACAGGGGACTAGTTATTTGGCGGTAGCAGGCGTCAGAATGGCGGGTTGGACCGGCTCCATATAGGGCGAAACTGCGCTCTGATTGCCATCTCTATCCACCGCCTTCACCCCGATCGCGACGTCATCGATCGATACGTCCGTCATCGTATAGCTGGTCACGTTGCCGGCCCACGTCTCCTGTCCCCACACCGGCGATGTCGTGGACCGCGTCACCACGGCGTAGCCGGCCAGGTCCGGCTCTGTATTCGGGAGCCAGTGCAAAACCGCGTCGTAGCCCGACTTGCCTCTGGTCAGCAGCGGTGCGTGCCCACCTTTGTTCCGGTGCAAGTTCTGTTTCGATTCTTCTTTGACCGCCAAACCATACGTGATAAAATGTGGTTTGAAGATCCCCGCCCTGGCTCTGCCCCGTTGATCCCACGCCCTTGTAGACGGAGACCCTGAAGGACTATTCCTGGCGGAGATCCTCACCAGAGCACGGTCCACGCAGCATCGGACCAAGCAGCTGGAACGATTGCCTGAAGTCCAATATGGAGGAGTGTATTTAAAATGTTGTCGAAGAAGTTGATGATTGGGTTTGCCGTGCTTGCGATGGGTATCGCCAGCGCCGCCTCGGATTACAAGATCGAGTTCACGAAAGCCACCCAAGTGGGCGGAACAGAGCTGAAGCCCGGAGCGTACAAAGTTGAGGTGCAAGGCGACAAGGCCGTATTCAAGTCCGGTAAGGAAGTGGTGGCCCAGTCGCCCGTGACGGTTGAAACCGCCAAGCAGAAGTATTCGTATACCTCGGTGTCCACAACCGGCTCGAAGCTTGAGTCGATTTCCCTTGGTGGCACGACCATGAAGATCGTGATCGCGCCATAGCATCCGTGTACTGTCAGGGGACCGTGGAGGCGGTCCCCTCGTGCTCGATTTTCACTGGTGGGGTCAGCCATTCATGGCTGCCGCCGCCTTTTCAGGCGGCGCTCCTCACCGATTCCAATGCCACAGTGGTCCCTTCCGAGCCGCGACAGTGATGGAGCGGACTCCGGGTTGTCGCTTAGGCCGGGTGCTGGATCTCGATGGAACCAGCGAAGCTGGATGGCAGCGGGATCTCGATCCCTTCCTCGCGCATGCCTTCCAGATGGAATTGAATGGCCTCCGCGGTTAGTTGTTCGACTTCTTCCCCTCCGTGACCTACGGATCGCCGCCCGCCCGCCAAACCATTAGTAATACAATATGGTTTGGACATCTCCTCCATCTACGCCGCTGGACTCGCCCGGGCGCTCACCCAGTCCCGAGCCCTCCGCTTCGCCCGCGTCAAGGTGGCCGAGATCCAGCTCTATCAAGCCTCCCAGGTCAAGACCGGCCGCGCGGCGCGCGATCTGTACGGCGTGCTCGGCCCCCATATCGATTCGGCCCGGAAGGCTTTCCGAGATTGCTTCCTGCTACCCTTGGATGGGGTTCCCGATTACCTCCACCAGGAGCTGGTGAAGACCTTGGCGAAAGAAGATGCGGTACTGCTTGGTCCTTCCTATCCCGGCCCGCTGGCGTAACGCGGCTCTATCTGCCGTGGCGATGGTCGCCCTCGGCGGAACAGTCATCGCGGTGCGCGCAGCCTCCGATTCGCTCGCCGACCTCAAAGCCGGCGCTGATGCTCTCGAAGACGGACGCTATCCCGCTGCCATCGCCGCTCTCAAGGGTCTGCCCCAACGCCTGCCGAAGCTCGCCGATTACGCCGCCTGGTTTCTCGCATCGGCTCAATCCGCATCGAAGGACTACGCGTCGGTCCCCGCCACGCTCGATATCGTCTTTAAGCAATCTCCCGCGTCGCCGCTGGTTCCTCGCTCGGTGCTGCTTGCCGCGGACGCGCTCACCCAGAACAACGATCCCAACGCAGCGCTCGACCTGCTTCGCAAATACTACTCCGTGATCTCGCAGCCCAAGGGCGATCTCGCCATGGCCGCAGCGTTCGCCGGCTCCGGCGATACCGTCAGCGCCGCCATCTACTATCAGCGCGTGTACTACGGATATCCGCTGTCGGCCGAGGCTGCGCGGGCCTCGACGGAAATAGAAAAGCTCCAAACCGATCTCGGCGAAAAGTATCCACCTGCGTTGCCTCCCGCGATGCTCGGGCGCGCGATCAAGCTGCTCGATGCCGGCCAGGCTGTGCGCGGCCGCAAGGAACTGGAAGCTCTGGTCCCGCAGCTCGGCGGCGCCGAGCGCGATCTGGCGCGGGTCCGCATCGGCGTGGCTCGCTACACGGCCGAAGAGAATGCGGTCGCGTACAAGTACCTGTCCACGCTGGACGTCGATTCCCCCGAAGCCGATGCCGAGCGCCTGTTTTACGTCATGCAGAGCGCGCGCCGCCTGAACAACCTGGATGAGATGGACGCCGTGGTCGCCAAGCTGGGCCGCCTCCATCCCAACTCGCCGTGGCGGCTGCAAGCGGTTTTGGCGGCGGCGAACCGCTACCTTACCGAAAATAAGGCCGATCAGTATGAGCCGCTGTACCGCGCCTGTTACGAATCGTTCCGGCAGGATAAACAAGCGGCCGGCTGCCACTGGAAAGTCGCCTGGGTGCATTACCTGCGTCGCGAATCGGACGCGGCAGAACTGCTGCGGGCGCATTTACGTCTATTCCCGGCGTCGGAGAACGCATCCGCCGCGCTCTATTTCCTGGGCAGGCTGGCCGACCAGTCGCACGATCGTGCCGCCGCCCGCGCATACTACGATGAGATCTCGCGGGAATATCCGAACCAGTATTATGCGATGTTGGCGCGGGATCGTCTGAAGCCGGTCGCGACCGTCGATCCTTCTCCCGCTGCCGCGGAATTCCTGCACACGGTCAGCTTCCCGCAGCGTGCTCGAACCACCGTGTTCGACGCGAGCGCTTCTTCGCGAGCCCGTATCGAGCGCGCCAAGATGCTGGTTTCCGCCGGATTAAAGGACTGGGCGGAAATCGAGCTGCGCTACGGCGCCAAAACCGGCGATCAGCCGCATCTGCTGGCCATGGAGCTCGGCGAGCTGATCGGCGACGGCAGGCCCGCGCAGGCCATTCGCTATATCAAGAGCTATGCCGGGAATTATTTGTTCCTGCCGATCGACTCCGCGCCGCTGGATTTCTGGAAGCTGGCGTTTCCGCTGCCCTATCGCGCCGATCTCGAGCGCTTCTCCAAGCAGAACGATCTCGATCCGTTCCTGATGGCCGCGCTGATCCGGCAGGAATCCGAGTTCGACGCCAACGTGACGTCCCGTGCCAATGCGCGCGGTCTCACGCAAATCGAGCCAACCACCGGCCGCGAACTGAGCCGCAAGCTGAAGATTCCCCGGTACACCACGGCCAAGCTGTTTCAGCCGTCGCTGAATCTGCAGTTCGGAACGTATTATCTGCGGCTGGTGACCGACCAGCTCGGCGGGCATACCGAAGCCGCTCTGGCCGCCTATAACGCCGGCATGACGCGCGCCAAGGCGTGGTTGACCTGGGCCGATTTCCAGGAGCCTGCCGAATTCGTCGAGACCGTGCCCTTCACCCAGACGCGCGGATACATCCAGGCGGTCCTGCGCAACGCAGACGCCTACCGCCGCATCTACGGCCCCCGGTCCACGCAACAATAAGAGCACCGTGACCCGCGACCGCTTCCGCGCCCAGCGCACCCACAACATCACCGAAAGCGTCATCCGCGAGATGACTCGTCTGGCCTTGCGCCACAACGCCGTGAACCTGGCCCAGGGATTCCCCGATTTTCCCGCTCCACAGGTAGTGAAAGACGCCGCGCGGCAGGCCATCGCGGACGACATTAATCAATACGCGATCACCTGGGGTTCGAAGCGTTTTCGCGATCAAATCGCGGCGAAATATCGGCGAAACTACGCCCTGGAAATCGACCCGGAACGCGAAATCACCGTGTGCTGCGGATCCACGGAAGGCATGATCGCTGCGCTGCTCGCGGTGTCCAATCCAGGCGACGAAGTCGTTATCTTTGAGCCGTTTTACGAAAACTTCGGACCCGATACATTGCTATGCGACGCGCATCGCAAGTTCGTGAAACTGCATGCTCCGGATTGGCGGTTCGATCCGGATGAGCTTCGCCGCGCGTTCTCCCCAAAAACGAAAGCAATCATTATCAACTCGCCCGGCAATCCGACGGGCCAGGTATTTGACCGCGAACAGCTTCAAATGATCGCCGATCTGTGCCAGGAGTTCGACGCGCTGGCCATCACCGACGAAATCTACGAGCACATTATCTACGACGGCGCCCGGCACATCCCCATGATGACGATCCCTGGCATGCGCGAACGCACCATACTCATCAACAGCATGAGTAAGACGTACGCCGTTACGGGATGGCGCGTAGGCTGGGTATTGGCGAATCCGGACATCACCGAATCCGTCCGCAAAGTGCACGATTTTCTCACGGTGGGCGCCGCGGCGCCGTTGCAGGAAGCCGGCGTGGTCGCTCTTGGCTTACCCGAAAGCTATTATCAGGAGCTTGCCCAGCACTACACGGAGCGGCGCGACATGATGGTCCAAATGCTGGAGCGCGCGGGCTTTCGCTGCTCGATTCCGCGCGGCGCCTACTATGTGATGGCGGACTTCTCGGCTCTCAGTAAGAAGGATGACGTCAGCTTCGCGCGACATCTGATTGAAACAGTGGGCATTGCCGCAGTGCCTGGATCGAGCTTCTTCGGAAATTCCCTAGATGGGGCGCGCTGGATTCGCTTCTGCTTTCCCAAAAAATATGACACCCTTAAGGAGGCCGAAGCGCGTCTAAAGAAGCTGAGGTAATATGCTGCCGCAGTTTTTGCTTCCGGAAACCGTCGCCCGTCAGGATGGGGTGGGAGCGGAAATGGCGTTCGAACGCAAGATCGTCCAACTGACGCTCGGGATCACGCGGATTATCGCGCAGGAAAGCCTGGAAGTTTCCGTGTGGGGCTCAGCGGACGGGGAACACTGGCGTCCTCTGGTGGCGTTCCCGCAAAAATTCTATTGCGGGACATATTCCGTGCATCTGGATCTTACCCGTCATGACGACGTGCTGTATCTTCGCGCGCAATGGAAGATGGGGCGCTGGATACAGGATGAACCCGCTCCCTTGTTCGGGTTTTATCTGCGCGCCGAGGAAGGCCGGATGCGCCGCGGGGCGAGCGCGGCCTAAACCGTCGCCAGTCTGGCCGGGAGATACTAACGTTCGGCGGCGAGCTGGGCGAGGTTGTGGCGGATGCTATCAGACAGGGGGCCGTCGGGACGAAGCGCCAGAACGTCTTCGAGTTCCTGGATCGCTGCTTTGCGATTCCCGCGCCGTAGATAGATGTCCGCGAGAAAAACCTGGGGCTGTGTGTAGTGCGCTGGGTCGAGGCGTTTGGCCGCCAGCAGATATTGCTCGGCTTGATCGAACTGATTCAGCTTGAAGTAGGTCATCCCGAGCTGGGCATTCGCCAGGGCGTCCTCCGGCCGATCGCGCACGGCGCGTTGGTTGAACGGCAGCGCCTCCGAGGCGGCCTTCTTTTTGAGCAAAACGCCGCCCAAGTTCACCAACGGTTCGAAAGCGCCGGGATCGGCCGCGAGCGCTTTACGGAAGAGCGATTCGGCGCGGTCGTCGTCGCCGGTCTGAAACGCGATGACCCCGAGTGCGTTCCAAGCCGTGGAGAATTGAGGCGCGAGGGCGACGGCTTCTTCTAGGATTCGGACCGCTCCGTCCGGATCGTGCGCGGCCAGCCGCTTTTGCGCGTCGGCGTACTTGGCGGAGGCGTTCCCGGGAATGGAAAGTTGGTGAACGGACACGGTGCCGCCGCTGGGATTAGCGGCCGCTTCGGCCGAGGCGTAGAGAATGGCCGCGTGCACCACTCCGGACTGGTCGGCTACGGCCGCGCTCACCACCACCGTGCGGCGAACTTCGCCCAGGCCGTTGCGCACCACGGCCACGGTGTAATCGCCGGGAGCGAGCGCGCGGAAGCGGAATTCGCCGCCGCGATTCACTTCCGTGGATTCCACGTACGGTGTTTCGACCGCGAACAGGTTGACACGTAACGAGCGCAGACTGCCGGCGCCCGTGATCTTTCCCTGCAAGTCCAGATTTGCCGCGGGCGAGGGACCGCGCGAGGCGGCGAACAGCATGGTCGAACCGAGCAAGACCGCGAGTGCCGTCCGAAACATCAGATCAGACTACAATTTATTCCAGTAATTTCAAGTACCGGTACACCTGGGACAAAGGTAGTCCGATGACGTTGAAGTAACAGCCGTCGACGCGTTCAACGAACTTGGAGGCGAGTCCTTGAATGCCGTAGGCGCCGGCCTTGTCCATGGGCTCGCCGGTGGCGACATAGGCGTCGATCTCGTCGTCCGTGAGTGGCGAGAAACGCACGCGGGTGGTGCTGCTATCGATCTGGGAGCCTCTGGGATGGCGCAGGCAAATGCCGGTGATGACGGTGTGCTCGCGCCCGGCTAACCGTCCCAGCATGGCGCGCGCATCGGCTGCGTCGCGGGGTTTTTCGAGGACGTATTGTCCTAGTACGTCGCCTAGTACAACAATGGTATCGGCGCCCAGTACAATCTCAGCGCGATCTTCCCACGCAGCCTCGGCTTTGGCGTGTGCCAGACGGCGAACGTAGGCATCCGGCAGCTCACCGGGAGCGCGGATTTCCTCGACCTCGCGGACGCGGACCGTGAACAGGATCCCGGCGGTGGCGAGCAGTTCGCGGCGGCGAGGGGATTGCGAAGCAAGGATGAGCGGGAGCGGCACAGGACAGGTATAGCATGGCCGCAAGAGGTCAATTGCGCCGCGATTGGCGGTGCGCGCCGCCGCCCAGCCCGCCGAGATCGATGACCACGGCAATCAGAAGCCACAAGAGATTGATTCCCGCCGTCGGCATGCCGCTGTTGAGTTCCCACGCATACACGATCGTGGTGAGCGGCAGGAAGATGAAGCCCAGCAACGGCAGCAACAGACCGCCATGGAAAGCGCGCTGCAGGTAAGTCGAGAACAGCCACATCAAGACCAGGGCAACACGGGGAAACGCCAAGATGACGATCAGGAGCAAGCAAGGCATAGTTTCCTATTGTTCAAGTTCGGCGATCGTGTCGGCGCCCAGCACAACTTCATCGTACGCTTCTTAGGCAGCTCGCGTTGGTATGGGCCAGACGGCGTCTACGGCCTTCGGGATCTCGACGTGAAACGCGGGATCCTTGGGCGGCTGAATCAACTTCGACACCGCCTTGTTCCCGAGCACCGCGGCGACGAACGCCGCATGCTTCGCGGCTGGAATCGAGCTGGGCGCCACATCGAAGGTGTAGTGCGTATCGCTCATGTGCATCGAGACGTGTTCCGGGCCGATCTCCAGGATCTTCTCCGTCATGAGCTGAATCACCGTATCGCGCGGCTGGTCGTGGTTCGCCTCGAAAACTTCCACCACCTGATCGCCCGCCGTGCAATAAAGCGCCTCGTTGTATGCCGCGCCTTTTGATACGCAGTTCTCATACATTACGCGGGCCTGATCGGCCGGAGTACGGTGCGCGCTGGTCACCGTGGCTGTCGCCAGTCCCGCCGCTTTTAGGATGTCCGTCAAAATCCTGGCGGCCGGATCGGGAAGCGGGACTCCTTGAAGCACCGGCTCTTCTGGTAACGATATGGTCGATTTCATTCTCCACCCACTGGAGATTGTCGATGGAATCCTTGCCAAGCCTTATCCAGGCCGATTCGTATGTGATTGAGGTTAAACGGCCTTTTGCCAAATGGAACTTGGCATGCCGCGATTCCGACGCCCAGTGATAAACTCGAAGTGAGTTATGAGTTCACTCTCCCCCAGACTGCAGGTAAGGGTCCAGCAAAAGCAGATCCTCACGCCCGGTCTGGTCCAGATGGTCAGCCTGCTGCAACTGAACCGTCTGGAGCTCAAGGATATGATTCAGGCGGAAATCGCCCAGAATCCCGTTCTCGAAGAATCGGGAGAGGGCGGCGAAGAGCTGACGCCTGAAGAGTTGCAGCCGCTGCTCGAAGCCGAGCGCGTGGCCGATCCCGCGGATCAATCGATTCTCGATGTAACCTCCGGCCCGGTGGAAGTGGATGCTTCCGATGGCGCGTACACCACCGAAGGTGTCGACTCCGCAAACGTCCCGGTTGTCGAATACGTGGAAGCCGAGGCTCCCGCGGGTCCAGTCCTCGACGCAATGGCTCCGGCCAACGCCACGGACAGCCCCGAGGCGCCCGCGCAAGCCGATCCTTTCGACGAAATCGATTTCGGGTCTTACTTCGACGATTATCTCGATCCCGGTTATAAAAGCCCCGCATCCGAAAACGTCGAAAAGCCCTCGTTTGAAACCTTCCTCTCTTCGCCCGTCACGCTTTCCGATCACCTCCATTCGCAGCTCGCCTTGGTCGCCCTCAGCGAAGACGTCCGGGATGCCGCCGACGGGGTGGTCGGCAATCTGGACGAAAACGGATATCTGCTCTCGAGGCCTGAAGAAATGGCTGCCGAGGGCGGTCACAAGCTGGAGGACGTCAAGGAAGCCGTTCACGTAGTGCAGACGCTCGACCCGGCGGGCGTGGCCGCATCCGACCTGCGCGAGTGCCTGCTGCTGCAGCTCGAAAGCCGTGGCGCCAAGGATGGCGTGGCCTGGAAGATCGTGTTCGATCACCTGAAGCTGGTGGAGACCCGGCAGCCCAAGGAGCTGGTACGGCAACTCAAGCGCCCGATAGAGCACATCCAGATCGCGATGGACGTGATCAAGCACCTGGACCCGCGGCCCGGCCTCCGTTATTCAGGCCCGGGAGCGCGCCAGGTGGAACCCGACGTCTACATTTCCAAGGACGGCGAGGATTATCTCATCCAGATCAGTGACGACGACGTCCCGCAGCTTCGCCTGAATCCGCAGTACCGCCGCATGCTCGATCGCGAGCAGGAGCCTAACCGCGACGTTCGCAGCTACATCAAGGAACGCTACGCCTCGGCCATCCAGCTGATGAAGAACATCGAGCAGCGCAAGCAGACCATTCTCAAAGTCTGCCAGTCGGTGGTGCGCCGCCAGTTGGATTTCCTGGAGCACGGGATCGATCAATTGAAGCCCATGATGATCAAGGAAATCGCCGAGGAGATCGGCGTGCATCCTTCCACCGTGAGCCGCGCCGTTTCCAACAAGTACGCGCACACGCCCCAGGGCGTCTTCGAGCTGCGATACTTTTTCTCCGAGGCCGTCCAGGGTCCTGGCGGCGGCGCCACGCCGCTGCTGATTCTGAAGCGCAGGGTCAAGAAGATGATTGAGGAAGAGGATCCCATGCATCCGCTGACCGACGAGCAGATCACCGAACGTCTGCAGGCGGAAGGTATCGAAGTCACGCGCCGTACCGTCGCCAAGTATCGCGAGGACATGCGTATTCCTTCCACTCACCAACGGCGGGTTCGCTCTTAAGGGAATATCGAACCGATGAAAGTCACTTACAAGGGAATGCCCCACGCGTTACCACCCAAGATGCAGCAAAAGGTGGATGCCAGGTTTGCCAAGATTGCGAAGCTTCTGGACGGAAGGGGCGAACGCGAGGCCCACGTGATCGTGACCCAGGAGCGGCGTATGTGCTGCGCCGAGATCACTGCGCAGTTCTACGATCATCAGCTGGTGGTCAGCGGCACGGATGCCGACTTGTTCACGGCGCTCTCCTCGGCGATCGAGAAGCTGGATGCCCAGGCCGTGAAGCTGCGGGCCAAGTGGCGCGCGACCCATCGACGCAAGGAGCTTGTGCCGCCCCCCGAGGCTTCGGCCGAGGCCCCTCCGGCCAAACCGGCGCGTCAGGGCGGAGGCGAGTCCTCCGGAAAACGGGTTTTTCGCGTGAATGGCATGGGCCGGCGAAAGCCCATGACCCTGGATGAAGCGCTGCTGGAAATGGACAAAAATCGCGATTACCTTGTGTATCGCGATGCCGATCGGGATGAGCAGCGTGAGGGCCTCTCGGTGCTGGTGCGGCGGCGCGACGGGCATTTTGACCTGATCGAATCCTAAATTCTGCAAAATGCCGGCATCCTCTCCGCCCCTTCACCGTCCCGCAGGTGGTCCGGCGGTTAAGACTGAGCTGGTGATTATCACCGGCGTCAGCGGGTCCGGCAAAGGCACCGTGCTCAAGGCCCTGGAGGATCTGGGCTACTATTCGGTGGACAACCTGCCCATCGAGCTGATTCCGAAGTTCGCGGAGCTGGTCAAGAGCGCGCCGACTGTCCGCCGCGCGGCTCTGGTGGTGGACATCCGCGAGGGCACTGCGCTCGAGAAGCTCCCGGCCTTGTTCAAGCGAATCCGCCGCCAGGTTCCGACCAAGCTGCTTTTCCTGGAAGCCGACGATTCCACTTTAATCCGGCGTTTCAGCGAAACCCGCCGCCCGCACCCGCTGGGGACCGGGCAAAGCGTGGCGGCCAGCATCCGGCGGGAGCGGGAGCGCCTGAAACCGATCCGCGCGTTGGCGGATCCCATTATCAACACCAGCAAATTCAACGTGCATGAGCTGCGTGAAACCATTCACTCCACCTTTGGCGGCCAACGACTCAGCCAGTCCGGCATCCTGGTGCAAATTACGAGTTTCGGGTATCGTCACGGAGTTCCAGCGGATAGCGACCTGGTGTTCGATGTGCGCTTCCTGCCCAACCCCAACTACATTCCCGCGTTCAAGAAACTCACCGGCAAGAACCCCAGCGTAGCGCGCTACATCCGGTCCTTCCCGCAGACCCAGGAGTTCATCGAGCGAATCTCCGAGCTGCTGATTTACCTCCTGCCGCACTACATCGAGGAAGGGAAGAGCTATCTCACGATCTCGTTCGGCTGCACCGGCGGGCACCACCGCAGCGTGATGATCGCCCACGAGCTTCGCAAGCTGCTGGCCCAGGCTGGGTATCGAGTCAAGGAAACCCATCGCGACGTTACCAAGAAGTTTTAAAAGCGAGTGGCTGGAGACCAACGGCACCGGCGCGTTCGCCATGGGAACCGTCGCCGGATTGAATACACGGCGCTATCACGCCTTGCTGGTAGCTTCGCGGAAGCCTCCCACCGAGCGCTACGTGTTGCTTTCGCGCTTCGAGGAAGAAGCCGTTGTAAACGGCCGGACGTTCGCAATCTATAGCTGCCAGTATCCCGGCAAACTGGTGGACGAGGGCGGCGAGCTGCTCGAAGAGTTTCGCGACGAGCCCTGCGCAACCTGGCGCTACAACCTGGATGGCGTCAACCTGGAACGGCAGATTTATCTCGTGCCAGGGCGCCAGGCCGTAGTCGTTCGCTATCGCAGTGACCACGCTCTGATCCTGCGGCTCCGGCCATTTCTGGCTTATCGCGACTATCACTCGTTGGCCCACGCGAACGCGTCCCCGTATGCGGGTTTGCCGCCGGTCGAATACCGGTCCAAAGCCACCTTTACCGCCGATCCCAAGTGGTACTTCAACATCGAGTATCTGACCGAGCTCGAGCGCGGTCTCGATTTCCGCGAGGATCAATTCACGCCCGGCATCTTGACCATGGATCTCAAAGCAGGTGAATGGACTCCCGTCTGCGCTTCCATCGACGGCACCGACGCCACCGAGCCTCCGTCGGCAAAGCGCGATCCCTTCATCGTGCATCGCGCTGACGGAAAACCCACCATCATCGCCGGCTACCCCTGGTTCACCGACTGGGGCCGCGACACGATGATCAGCCTGCCAGGATTGCTCATCGCACCCCGGCGC
>Ga0209483_1000209_pt1 | contig 54301 bp, 52 predicted proteins | sample NGEPerA_FD_184508 | JGI IMG/M metagenome (GOLD analysis project Ga0209483, IMG submission 184508) | Arctic peat soil microbial communities from the Barrow Environmental Observatory site, Barrow, Alaska, USA - NGEE PermafrostL2-A... | ecosystem: Environmental > Terrestrial > Soil > Wetlands >... | reverse complement strand
CTGGCGCCGCTGCCGAGATGCGCGACAACGGTTCGTTTGCCGGCGAGATCAGGCGAGATCTCCCGCAACCTTCCCGCGATGAATTCATAGCTTAGACCATGAAAACCGTAACGGCGGATGCCGGTCTCCTCGTAACTGCGAGGGATCGCGAAGCGACTGGCCGCAGGCTCCAGCGCGGCATGGAACGCCGTGTCAAAACACCCGACCTGCATCACGTCAGGACGAAGCGACAGCAATGTTCGCGCCGGCGCCAGACATGCCTCCTGATGCAGCGGCGCCATCGGGGTCAGGCGCGCCAGTTCGTCGATCGTCTTGCTGGTCAACCGTACCGGCGTCACAAATTGCGAACCGCCATGCACGATGCGATGTCCGATCGCGGCGAGCCCCGCGCGCCCCACATTCTGGTCCGCCCAACCCAGAATGTCGTCCAGGATGTCCTCTTGTTTCCGCGGCGCTGGCCAGCCGCGGTCAAGGACGCTTTTGCCATCCATGTCCTTGATAGTGAGGTGAGGCTTATCGCCGATGTCCGCGACCTCGCCTGCGAACAGATATGTGGGATCGGCACCGGCCATGCTGAACAGACCGAACTTGATGCTGGAGGATCCAGCGTTCAGCGCGAGCATTGTTTTCGACATCGACGCACCTGGTCCGGCAAATGGTTGGGATCGGCAAACAACAGGCATGCTACGCGGCCGGCTCAGTGCCCATCTTGTAAGGCCAGATCCAGTTCTGGATTTCGGCCATGTCCTCGCCATGCTCCCGGACATACCGCGTGTGCTCGAGCAGCTTGTCGCGGAATTGCTGCTTGATGTGCGCCGCGCTCACGGCAAGTCCGGGGACGCGGTCGATGACGTCGATCGCCAGATGATATCGATCGAGCCGGTTGAGCACGACCATATCGAACGGCGTCGTGGTGGTGCCCTCCTCCTCGAAGCCGTGAACATGCATCTCGGAATGATTGGTGCGGTTATAGGTCAGGCGGTGAATCAAATACGGATAGCCGTGATAGGCGAAGATCACCGGCCTGTCGCGCGTGAACATGCTATCGAAGTCGCTGTCGCTGATGCCGTGCGGATGCTGGTCCTTGGGCTGCAACGTCATCAGATCGACGACGTTGACGACACGAATTTTCAAATCCGGCAGCGCCTTTCGCAGCAGATCGACCGCGGCCAGCGTTTCCAGCGTCGGGACATCGCCGGCGCAGGCCATCACGACGTCGGGTTCGGCGCTCTTTGCTTCGTTGCCGGCCCAGCTCCAGATACCGATGCCGGCGTCGCAATGCGTGGCGGCCTCCTTCATGGTCAGCCATTGCGGCGAGGGCTGCTTGCCCGCCACGATCACGTTGATGCGGTCATAGGTCCGCAGGCAATGATCGGTGATCCAGAGCAGCGTGTTGGCGTCCGGCGCGAAGTAGACGCGAACGATATCGGCCTTCTTGTTGGCGACCAGATCGACGAAGCCGGGATCCTGATGGCTGAAGCCGTTATGATCCTGCCGCCACACATGCGAGGTCAGCAAATAGTTGAACGACGCGATCGGGCGGCGCCACGGCAGCCCCCGCGAGATTTTCAGCCATTTGGCGTGCTGGTTGAACATCGAATCGACAATGTGGACGAACGCTTCATAGCAATTGAAGAAGCCGTGCCGGCCTGTGAGCAGATACCCCTCCAGCCAGCCTTGGCAAAGATGCTCGCTGAGCACCTCCATGACGCGGCCATCCTGGGCGAGGTGGACATCGTAGGGTTCGATGGTTTCCATCCAGACCCGCTCGGTGGCCTCGAACACCGCATCGAGACGGTTGGAAGCGGTCTCGTCCGGTCCCATGATCCGGAAGTTGCGGGCCTTGGCGTTCAGCGTCACGACGTCGCGGAGGAATTGCCCCATCACGCGGGTCGCTTCCCCGACCGTTTCGCCCGGCTGCGGCACCTCGATCGCGTAGTCGCGATAGTCGGGCAGTTTGAGTTCGCGTTTCAGAAGTCCCCCATTGGCATGGGGGTTGGCGCCCATCCGCCGCTCGCCTTCGGGAGCCAGTTGCTGCAGTTCCGGTCGCAGACGCCCGGCTTCGTCAAACAACGTCTCGGGTTCGTAACTGCGCATCCACTGCTCGAGCAATGCGAGATGAGCGGGATTTTCACGCGGTTCGGCAATCGGGACCTGGTGGGCGCGCCAGAACCCTTCGACCTTGAGGCCATCGACCTCTTTCGGGCCGGTCCAGCCCTTGGGGCTGCGCAGCACGATCATCGGCCAGGTCGGCCGCAATCGTGCGGCGCTTCCATCACGAGCGGCGTTCTGAATGGTGCGAATGCGGTCAAACGCTGTTTCCAGCGCCGCGGCCATCAAGCGATGCATCCGTTGCGGATCGTCGCCCTCGACGAAGAACGGCTCATATCCATATCCGAGGAAGAGATGCCTGACCTCCTCGTCGCTCATTCGCCCCGGGATGGTCGGATTGGCGATCTTGTAGCCGTTCAAATGCAGGATCGGCAGCACGGCGCCGTCATGGGCGGGATTCAGGAACTTGTTGGAATGCCAGGACGCCGCCAGCGGTCCGGTTTCGGATTCGCCGTCGCCGACCACGCAGGCGGCGATCAGATCGGGATTGTCGAACACCGCCCCATAGGCATGGACCAGCGCGTAGCCGAGTTCGCCGCCCTCGTTGATCGAGCCGGGCGTCTCCGGCGCCGCATGGCTCGGAACGCCGCCGGGAAACGAGAATTGCCGAAATAGTTTTCGGATCCCGTCGGTGTCACGGGATATGTCCGGATAGATTTCACTGTAGGTGCCTTCGAGATAGGTGTTGGCGACCATTCCGGGGCCGCCATGGCCCGGGCCGCAGATGTAGATCACGTTGAGATCGCGCAGCCGGATCAGGCGGTTGAGATGGGCATAGACAAAATTGAGCCCGGGAGTAGTGCCCCAGTGACCGAGCAGTCGCGGCTTGATGTGCTCCCGTCGCAGAGGCTCCCGGAGCAATGGATTGCCGAGCAGATAGATCTGGCCGACTGACAGATAATTTGCCGCACGCCAATAGCGGTCGAGCAGAGCAAAGTCGTTCGCGTCTTGGTCGGCGGGGGGAGCGTCTGAGGCGTATGCGACGGCATCTTGCATGGGACGGCTCCGTGAAAGGGGGCGGAGGCAGAACGCACCAGCCAGCCGAATGGCTACGCCAAAACCATCAAAAGTTTTGTGACCGTCGGCGTAAATCCGTCATCTGCACGCTGCATCGACTACTTCGGCGTCTGCTCTGCAAAGAGGGTTCTAAATCGCGAAAACCGCCACATCTGGGCTCTATCCAACCAGGTAGATCGCTCTGAATCGTCTTTGGCTGATCAATAGTCTCGGAGCGTAAGCACGACGTTGCAGACGTCGCGATCCTTGGAATCCGTCTTGACCTTGAAGCCCAGTTCTCGGCACATTTTCAGCATGACGGAATTTTCCTGGAGGATCTGACCGTCTATGCGGCTTAGACCTTCGAAATCGGCCGATCGATCAATTGACATCAGGGTACTGTTATTGGGTCGTCCTCAACGCTCTGTCGTCTTCTGCCGAATTCAGGTACATTCCCGCCATCGGCCCAACCCAGCAAATGTGATCGTGAACCTTGGTGACGCCAGACACATTCTCCGCGGCGACGATCGCGGCCTGCCGAAATTTCTCGTTGGAGATCAAGCCGCTGAGGTGAACGATACCATTGACTACGATGACACCGAGCCCGGATGGCGCCCAGTCGGATTTCTCAATCGAGCTGATGATGCGATTGCGAATATGATCGTCGTCCGCGGTGGGGTCCGGAACATCGCGCGTCAGCCCGGCAACTGCCCGAAGCAAATTGGTGCGGGTCACGATTCCGCTCAACTTGTCTCCATGCAAGACCGGCAGGCATTTGACGTGGTTGCGCTCCATCAGCTCCCCGATGTCTTCGAGCGTCGCATCCTCGGTCACGATGCGGGGATCAGGCGTCATGATCGCCCTCACCTTGCGGCCTCGCTCGCGCACGAAGTCGCAGGCCTACTCGGAAATCTTCACAAAAAAAGGCGCTCCTGCCTGCGCTTTTCTATCCAATGCGTTGCGCTTCTTCAGGGCCCATAGGGTTAAGGTTCAGCGCGTCATGACTGACAACGGCGCCAGCTTCCGATCCCGCCACTACGCCAAGGCATTGCGCTTGCTCAAAATCAGGCACCTACGCACCAAGCCCTACATGCCGAAAACCAATGGCAGGGCCAGCCGCCTCGGTCTGACCGAGGACAACCTGTTGAGGCTCCACACTTAGCTCGGTGATTGGGCCAGCCGCCCCCCCGTCAGCGAGCGCCGTCGCCGCGATGCCGGCTTGGTACGTAAGGGTATTCCTTCCAGCGGCCCGAAACAAGCTGAACCGCATGACGTTCAGACTTAGAGAAAGCGAGGCGCCGGAACAGCGGCCGGGATTCCAACATTCTGAGTCCGAAGGAGAGCGGAATTGCCGCTCCCTCCGATTCGTCTAGTTCTTGGAGGGTTGCGCAGGTGCTGAGGCCGCCGGGCTGTTGTCCGAATGAGCCTGCCCCGTCGTCTGCGTAGATTTCGACATCTCCAACGCATTCATGCCGTTCGGGCCTATGGTCATAACTATGGGATTACCGTCTTTGGTCTTGGCCTGTATCAAGAAGGCGTCTTGCAGAACTTTGATGTCGGAGAAACCGGCCTTTTGCAGATCTTGCGTGACGTTATTTATGGTCAGAACGGACTTCTGACCTGAATTTTGCTGTGTGGCGGCATCTGGCGAAGGTGGATTATTCGCGCTGGTCTTGGACTGTGCGAAGGCAGCTCCCGAAGCAGCCAGCGCGAACGTGAGCGTGGACGTGAACAAGATGTTACGCAGCATGATAAAGTCTCCTGTGTTTTGAAACATTCGTCTCTAAGACGAACCCAATTTAAATAAGCGCGCAATCTAATCGTTCCATCACAGCTGCGTCACACCGAAAATCCGCACCAGAGTTCACACATCAACATCTCATCTCGTTTGAGGACTACCGCAAGCGAGAACCTCTTTTTTACAAAAACAATGCGAGCTGTCTTGCGCCCATGTGGCGTCGGTTGTCGTCGACACGACGGGTCCACCCATTCCGGCTGTGCACGGCGCCGGGTGGAGGAACGACACAACCTAATTCATCTATCTCCGAGACCAACCTCGTTCTGTAAAGATTAATATCCGATTGTCCGTAGCGCGTCGACGCAGGCCAACTGTTTTGGCACGTAGGTTCGCTGCGCACCGGTCAACATCTCGCGGGCCTCTTCAAGGGGGCCACCGCGCCTGCATTTTGGCTATGGCTCTCAGGCGAAAATTTCTTGCTTCTCGACTCCATTCCAATTTGGCGTGTTCAGTTCGCCACGAAGCCGACCAAGCGCTTCCCATGAAGTCACGTGATCGGCCCTGAGATGCTCTTTGTGAATGTGGTTGACGCACCCAAGTGTGGGAACATCGAATTCAACGCGAGCCGGTGTGGCTCGTACGGATTTGACATTTTGGGCAACGAGGACGCTCGATGAAGCTCAGGTATTCGGACATTATCGTACCGCGTAATCGGCGCGGGAGCACAGAACTCTCAGTCACCGATGGATGCCCACGGTGGGCGTTGATCAATCCAGCATGCTGTTGCCGACATTGGAAGCGCCGGTCAATATTGACCACTTTTAAAGATTTAATGAATTTAGAAAACTAGAACGATTGACCGCTGATCGATTTGACATTCCTGCGCAACTGATCAATCCGGGCGTCAATCGCGATTGTCGACATGCCGCCTTCTGGGTCCCACCTATTGCGGACGGACGCGGACGTCACCGTAATTGCTTCGCATGCGCCGCTGCTTTGTAACGACAAATGAATCGCGACAACAACACGAAATCAATTTGCAAGGAAGCCCACGCCGAGACCGAAATATTCAGAAACGAATACTTTGAAATCAAAAAACCGGCGTTAGGGATCAGTCATTGATCGGAATTTATGATACGCGTATTCATCTTTCTCGCTCGTTGCGGCGCCCGTTTCGACCGGCTGGCCCACAATATCCGATACCAGTCGGCGTCGTGACGCTCGCCGCCGGCTCAGAAGGCTTACGGAGCCAGCGGGACGAATAGGCGGAGTCGAACGAAATGGTCATTGCTGCGGATTCCGTGGGAGTAGCGGATGCGATTAGACCATCGCCATCTGGCGCCAGCTTGCGCGGCCTCGATGGCGTTAACCTGCTTATCGCTGGAGTTTTGTCAGGTTTCGGCCCCTACGTCGCAGCATTTCTAGCCGAGCAAAATTGGACCCAACAGAGCATCGGCCTTGTGCTGACCGCGGGTGGATTTGCCGGATTGCTGAGTCAACTACCCGGCGGTGCATTGCTCGATGCTGTCCGATCGAAGCGAATCGCGGTCGCGCTAGGTGCCGGTATGGTCGCGGCAGGCGCGCTGCTTATTGCAATTTGGCCGAATTTCCCATCGGTGTTGACAGCTCTAGTGCTCCAAGGGACCACCGGCGGCTTCCTGGGGCTGGCGATTGCTGCCATCAGCCTTGGTCTGGTCGGTCACGCGGCGCTCGCCGAGCGGCTCGGACGCAATCAGCGCTTCGCTTCGACCGGAGGGGTAGTTGCGGCCGGTGTCATGGGCCTCATCGCCTATTTCCTGTCGTATCGCGCGATATTCTTCGTCGCTGCCGTGCTGGTGCTTCCGCTGCTCGCTGCTCTCGGCCGCATCCAGCCTTCAGATATCCATTTCGGCCGCGCCTCGTGCCTCCCGGATCACCAAGGACCGAGCGCACCGCCGAGAGCCCGGCTCCGAAGCCTTTGGAAGACCCGTGGCCTGCTCATATTTGCGGGCTGTGTGTTCTTGTTCCAGATTGCCAACGCGTCGATACTGCCACTCGCCGGCGAAGCGTTCGCGTACAGCAAGGAAGCTCTTTCCTCGCTCATCGTATCAGCGTTGATCATGGTGCCCCAGGTGATTGTGGCGATATCAGCGCCATGGGCCGGACGCGGAGCGAACACGTGGGGCCGCCGGCCGCTGCTGCTCGTCGGATTCGCGGCGTTGCCGATCCGTGCGCTGGTGTTCGCCTGGACCACCAATCCAGCGATTCTCATCGTCGCTCAATTACTCGACGGAGTCAGCGGAACGATGCTGGGGGTGCTCACGGCGCTGATCGTCGCCGACCTCACAGCTGGTACGGGCCGGTTCAATCTGGCACAGGGGTTCGTCGGGACGATGTCCGGGGTCGGCGCTTCACTCAGCACCGCACTTTCAGGCCTCGTGGCCGGAAGCCTTGGCCGCGCAGCGGGATTTCTGGGCATCGCCGCGGTGGCCCTGACCGCTCTGCTTCTTCTGTGGTTGCTGATGCCTGAAACCAATCCGTCAAATAGGAACGAGCACCTATGACTTAAGGTCGGACGCTCCCAAAATAATCCAATAGAACAAGATGGGGCTTGTCGAACCATACTTTTAAACGGCGTGTTGCTGATTTGGCTCTGATGCGGATTTCAGGACGTTGGCCGATTTCCGAAAGAACCATGGCACGGCCATCCGTGTAGTGTGTAGTGCTGTACCAATTCCTTGAATTGTTCAGCGAGGCTTGCGTCGCGATCGATGACAGCGAGTTCAAGCCGTCAACGCACGAGATTGGCACCACGCAGGCTAAGATGCAGCGGCGGCTAGGGCAGACTGACGAGAGGATTAGCCGCTACCTTGCGCAGCTTGATAGCGACGACTGCCTGGAAGAGACCGAGGACCAAGATCACGCGGCTCAATGAGACGATTGCAACGCAGCGCCGCGAGATACAGCGCCTTTGCAAATCAACTCAGTTTTCGACCCGGCATCATTGGGATTTTTGCTCAAGGTTTTTCGGGCAACGTAAAAGCAATCAGATAGTCGCCTGCCGGAGTCAGCATGCTGTGGTGGCCGCCAGCCATGATCACGACAAACTCTTTACCGCCGGCCTCGTAGATCATGGGAGCTGCCTGGCCGCCCGCGGGGAGTTGAGCCGACCAGACGGTCTTGCCCGTCTTCAGATCGATGGCGCGAATGAAATCATCCGTCGAGGCTGCGACGAAGATCAATCCGCTCGCCGTGGTGACCGGGCCGCCGTTGTTGGGCGTTCCGATTTCAAACGGCAGCATGGAGGGGATGCCCCACGGTCCATTGCGCCGCGCCGTGCCGAACGGATGATCCCACAAGGTTTTGCCGCTTGCCAGGTCGATCGCGCGAATGCCGCCATAGGGTGGCTGCTTGCAGAGGACCCCTGTTGGCATCTGCCAGCCCTGATTGGCCGAAATGCCGTAAGGCAAATCCGCCTGTGGGCGATTGTCGCCGGGGCCAGGACCCTTGTAGCGCGGGTCTCCCATGTAAAAGACACCGAGCTTATCGTCCGTCTCGCGGGGTACGAGCGTCGAATAGCTGGGAAACATATTGTAGTTGGCGACGATGACGCCGCGCCGGACATCGACCGAAAGACTGCCCCAGTCGGAGCCGCCGTTATTGCCGGGGTATTCGATCCAGGGCTTGTCGACGCTGGGCGGCGTAAAGATGCCCTGATAATGCGCCGATCGAAACTGGATGCGGCACAGCATCTGGTCGATCGGGGAAATGCCCCACATTTGGCGCTCGGTGATGTCGGGCTGCTGGGTGGTGTTGTAGAGCGAGCGTAGCTGGGTTGGAGACCGCTCAGCCGGCTCGACTCCGCCTTGCGGCGCCTTGACCTCTTCAACCTTGGTCAGGGGCTGTCCGGTGCGGCGGTCGAGAATGAAGATGTCGCCAACCTTTGTTGTCTGAACGAGAGCCGGCACATTGCCGTTCGGCGTCGGGAAATCCACCAGGCTCGGTTGGGACGGTGTGTCGTAATCCCACACATCGTTTTTGACGAGCTGGTAGACCCAGCGCGGTTTGCCTGTCTCGACATCGAGCGCGGTAACGGAGGAACCGTATTTCCGCTCCTCGGGTCTGCGGGTCGAACTGAGATAATCGCCGGCCGGATTCGCCATGGGTAGATAGATCAGGCCCAAACTCTCATCGGCCACCGCTGTTGACCACATGTTCGGCGTGCCCAACGTATAGGTTTTTCCGTCCGGAGGCAGCTTGGTGATATCGGGCTGACCCATATCCCAGGCAAACCTCAGCGCGCCGGTTACGGCATCGTAGCCACGAATGACGCCTGAAGGCGCCCATCGGCGCTGGCCGTCGATAATCTGCTGGCCGGTCACGACGACGCCGTGCACGATGGTCGGCGCTGAAGTCACCGACACCATTCCCGGCGGGACTTCCCCCATTCCCTCATTCAGATCGGCAGCACCGTTGGTGCCGAAATCCTTGCAGGATTGGCCGGTGGCGGCGTCAACCGCGATGAGCTTGGCATCGAGCGTTCCGGCAATAATGCGTTCCGCGCAGGCTTCGCCGGGCTGTGCATTCGGCTGCTTGTAATATGCGACCCCCCGACAGGCGGAATTGGACGGCGCGAATTCCGCCGACGTCTTTGGATCGAACATCCATTTCTGCTTGCCCGTGGCTGCATCCAGCGCGAAAATCTTGTGACGCGACGTGCAGCCGTAGAGCGTGTCACCGATCTTGAGCGGCGTCATTTCGACGCCGTAATTCTTCGGAATGTCGCCGGTGCGAAACACCCAGGCCTGCTTAAGCTGAGCTACGTTGGCAGGCGTGACCTGGGAGAGGTCGGAGTAGCGTTGGGCGCCGTGACCTCCGCCATATGTCGGCCAGTCCGCTGCCGCGGGCGCAATCGCCGCGTCGAAGTAGGCCGTCCCGGCCTTTGCTGAAGGGATCGGCAGGATCGCTTCGGGCGATCTGGCCAAGGGAACAGCGATGACCAGACCGAGCGCCGAAATCGCGGCCAGACCCGCGCCGTAGACGCGCCGCGTCGGCTTGCCGTTCGCCAGCCGCGACGGCGTCACCAATACGACCAGGACGAGTAGAATGAACGGACCGACCAGCCGGGGAACCAGCGCCCATCCGTCGAGGCCCGCCTCAAAGAGCGACCAGACCAGGGTAGCCAGAAAGGCAACGAAATAAAGATAGGGTCCGGCCAAGCGACCAACGATGGTCAACAACCCTGCGATCACCAGCGTCAGTCCAATAATCAGATAATACAGGCTGCCGCCGAGGGACGCGAGCTTGACCCCTCCAATGGCGAGTACAGCACCGATAAGCAAAAATATGATGCCCAATACTCTGAACATCCAAAGTCTGGCCGTGGAGTAACGGGGCGCACCGCTATGGTCTGAAATCGACATATCAAAATCCTCCATAGCGTCCAGACTTCACATTGCGTTCACGGCCGCAGCGCCACCGGCGGGTCGGGGATCGGATCCAGCTTCCCGAGCAGGAAGACGTAGGCGAGGATGCCCACGATCAGAACGACGCCCGCGGTCGTGAATGCTCCGGTAAAGGAATGCGTAGCTCCCGCGATGTAGCCGGTCGTTATCGGGGCTACCGCGCCCATCAGATTGTTCAGGAAGTTCATAATGCCGCCGATGGTGCCGGTTCCACCGCGCGGCGCGATCAGGGACGGGATTGACCAGCCGACCGGCGCGGCGGCCGCCAGACCGCTCAACGCGATCGAGATCCAGACCACCGCCCAGACCGGGCTGGTGGTGAGGGTTGCGCCAAAAACGGCGAGGCCGAGCAGCATGCCGCACACCAGCACCGTCTTTCGTACCGGCGTTTCGTCGTAACCTTGTGCGATCAAGCGGTCGATCAGCCAGCCACCGACGACGAGATCGGCAACGGTCGCACAAGCCCAGGGGATCGCCGAGAAACCGGCGGACTTCAGGATGCTCATATGCATCGTCTCAACGAGATAGTTCGGCAGCCAGGTCAGGAACAGGTAGAACGAGTATCCGTAGGCTGCGAATCCGATCGTCAGACCCCAAACCTTGCGATTGCGCAGGAGATAGCCGAGCATCGAGACTTCGCCGCCCGGCGCCGGGCCTTCCGGCGCGGCACCGCCGGCATGAATATATTCGCGCTCTTCCGCGCTTAGTGCCGGATGTTGACTGGGATCGCGGTAGATGAATACGAAGGCGAGGAAGTACAGGAAGCTCAGTGCACCCGTGATGCCGAATCCCCAGCGCCAGCCGAAATGCACCACCGCCAGCGCCACCAGCGGCACACCGATCACGTTGGAGAATTTCGCCGCTGCATCGAAAATCGATGTCGCAAACGCGCGTTCCTTGCGGGGAAACCAGTAGCCGGTCGCCTTCGAGCTTGCGGGGAAGCCGGGCGCTTCAGCAACACCCAGCAGAACGCGCGCACCGAAGATACTGCCGAATCCGCCCGCGAAAGCCGTCACGGTGGAGAACAGCGACCAGAAAAACGTACTGATGCGGTTGACGCGGGTGACACCGAAGCGATCGAGGATCATGCCGGTCGGAATTTGCAGCAGCGCATAGGACCAGAAGAAGCCGCTGAACAACCACCCCAATTCGCCGTCGGTCAGCCCGAATTCGTGCTTCAGCTGCGGCGCGGCCACCGAAAGATTAATCCGGTCGAAATAATTGATCAGCACCCCGACGCCGAGCAACACGCCGATGCTCCAGCGCAGCCTGGGGATAGCTCGGGCAGAGGCGGTTTTAGCCTCACCTTGCGGTTGTTTTTGAACGGCTGTCGGCAGGCCACCCGGAGTAATTGATGTCATGACGCTGTCCCTCGCGATGTAGGATCATTACGGCGATCGCCGCTTTGCTGTTTTTCAAGCCGATGCACGATCTCGGCGGCAATCTCGGCGGGCCTTCCGCCGACATCGACCGTGATCGGATGCTCATCCGGCGTCGGCTCCTGCAAGGTCACGAACTGGCTGTCGAGTAGCGCCACCGGCATGAAGTGCTCGTGCCTCGCTGCCATACGTCGACGGATGAGATCGTGTGATCCCCTGAGATAAACCAACGCCACATCCTTGCGATCGCCGATGATGATGTCGCGGTAGGAACGCTTCAGCGCCGAGCAGGTCAGCACGCCGGATTCGCCGCGCGCACCCCAACCGTCGATCTCTTCGGCGATCTTTTGCAGCCAAGGCAACCGGTCTACATCCGTAAGCGGTGTGCCGCCGTGCATTTTCTCCACGTTCGCGGCTGGATGAAGATCGTCGCCCTCTTGGAATTGGCAGCCGAGCGCGGCTGCCAGCAACGCTGCAACCGTGGTTTTGCCGGATCCGGAAACGCCCATGACGACGGCTATTACCGGCTTGGTTATGGTGTGCGCGAGGGCTGCGGACCAAACGCGCTGGGGTCGGCGATCACCTTGCATCAAACGCTCCCTAATTGACGACGCGCCGGCATCCGCCGGGGGCACAGCGCCACGACCCGGTTCATGCCCTCGCCAGCCGCAAGACAAACTTCCTCACCGCTTTGGCAAAGCCATCATTCTCGTCGCTGTCGGTCACCGCGCTGGCTTGCGCCTTCACCTTATCGTTCGCGTTGCGATTGGCGATGGAAAAGCCGCTCTTGCGAAACATGAGGACGTCATTCGGCATGTCCCCCGTGGTGGCGATCTGCGCGGGCATAACGTTCAGAAGCCGCCGCCTTCGCTGCCTCGGTCAGCACCTTGTCCTGGGTAACCAGCGCACCGTCCACGTCCGCCAGAAACAGTCGAATATCATGCTGAGCTGTCATTGCTTTTGCTCCGAGGTGGGAATCAACGGCCGCCAAGTCCGTCCGCCGTCGCGCGCCAGCAATTCGTCGGCCGCATTCGGGCCATCGCTGCCGGAGTCGTAGTCAGGAAAGTCCGCTTTTTCCGTTGCCCAGGCATCGAGCACGGGCTGTACAATGCGCCAAGCCTGCTCCACCATATCGGCACGCATGAACAACGTCGGGTCACCGATCATGACGTCATAGATCAGCGTCTCGTATCCGACGTTCGGCTCCTTCGTGAACCAGTCGTCATAATGGAAGTCCATCTTCACGGCGGCGAGGTTGACCACCGGCCCAGGACGCTTGACCTCGAACTGCAAGGATATCCCCTCATCCGGCGCGATGCTCAGCACCAGCCAGTTGGGCCGCAGTGTGTCGACGGGCGTGTCCTGGAACGCCGCGTGGGGCGCCTGCTTGAAGCGGATTGCGATCTCCGTCTTCCGCTGCGACATATGTTTGCCGGTGCGGATGTAGAAGGGCACGCCAGCCCAGCGCCAATTGTCGATCTCGAGCGCCATGGCAACGTAGGTTTCGGTGTTCGAATCCGCCGCCACGTTCGGCTCTTTCCGATAGGCTTTTACCTGCTCACCCAGCACGGTGCCGACGCCATATTGGCCACGTACCGCCCGTGCCGGCTTGACCGCGGGCATCGCGGCGAACACTTCGGCCTTCTTCGTGCGGATCGAGGCGGCATCGAAGCCCGTCGGCGGCTCCATGGCCACCATCGAAAGTAACGTGAACACGTGGTTCGGGACCATGTCGCGCAGTGCCCCCGTCGCCTCGTAGAACTTGCCGCGCTGCTCAACGCCCACCGTCTCCGCCACGGTGATCTGCACGTGGTCGATCCGATCGCGGTTCCAGATTGGTTCGAACATTCCATTGGCGAAACGAAACGCCATGATATTCTGAACCGTGTCTTTTCCCAAAAAATGGTCGATCCTGAAGATCTGGTCCTCATGCAATGTGTGCAGGATGCGCGCATTCAGTTCGCGCGCCGAATCCAGACTATGACCGAACGGCTTCTCGACCACCACGCGGCGCCAAAACCGTTGCTTCCCACCTGTGTCCTCTTCCTGATGGGTCAGCTTTGCGTTGCCAAGTTGCGCGACCACGGTACCAAAGAACCGGTCAGCGACGGCGAGGTAGAAGATGACGTTTCCCCGCGTGCCATGCATTTTATCCGCTTCTTCCAACGCGGCACGAATCTTCTCGTATAGTTCTGGCTTGTTCAGGTCGCCCTGCACGTAGGACATCCTTTTTGCAAGGCGTTGCCACGCAGACTCGTCGATCCGGTCGACGTCGAACTCCGCGGCGGCGTTGCCGACGAAGCTTTTCAGCATGTCGTAAAGGTGGTTGCGCCAGCTCTCTACAGAGCCCACCGCGAGGTCTACGCCGATCAACGCGAATTTCTCCGGCAACACTTTTGTGCGTGAGAGATTGTAGAGTGCAGGCATCACCAGGCGTTTGGTCAGGTCACCGCCCGCACCGAAGATCACCATGGTGCAGGGATCCGCCGGCCTGGGCTGGCGCCGTGGCGGTGCCTCGATCACCTGGGTGGTCGGAGGGGTCCGGAGTGGTTGGTTGTCATGCATCGCGCTACTCTGCGGCGTCCTGTGCCATCGAGCGACCGTGCGATTCCTTCCGACTTTGGTTCGGGATCAATGGGCTCGTTACCCTCGATGTGGCCACCGAAGCCGAAGCGCATAGCCGAGAGCATCTTTTCCCCGAAGGTGTGCTCCTGCCGCGAACGGAAGCGGGCGTAGAGCGCCGTGGTAAGCACGTCCGCCGGAACCGCCTCCTCGATCGCGGCCTCGATGGTCCAGCGACCCTCGCCCGAATCCTGGACGAAGCCGGAGAAATCCTTCAACTGCGGATCTTTTGCCAGCGCGGCGGAGCCAAGGTCTAGCAACCAGGATGAGATGACGCTGCCGCGCCGCCACACTTCCGCGATATCCGGCATATTAAACGTGAAGCGCTCGTCTTCGGGCAGATCCTTTGAGTCCTTGTTGCGCAGGATGTCGAAGCCTTCGGCATAAGCCTGCATCAACCCGTACTCGATGCCGTTATGCACCATCTTGACGAAGTGCCCGGCGCCGGAGGGGCCGGCGTGAATGTAGCCGCGTTCGGCGCGCGAGCCGCCTTTCCCCCGACCCGGGGTACGCGGGATATCGCCCGGGCCGGGCGCGAGCGTCGAAAAGATCGGGTCGAGGTGATCCACAGCCTCCTTCGGTCCGCCGATCATCAAACAATAACCGCGCTCGATCCCCCAGACGCCGCCGGAGGTACCGCAATCAACATAGCGGATGCGCTTCGCTGCCAACGTCTTCGCGCGTCGGATGTCGTCCTTGTAGAAGGAATTGCCCCCGTCGATGATAATGTCATCCGGCTTCAGCAAGCCGCCAAGACGCTCGATTGTTTCTTCGGTAATCTTGCCGGCCGGCAACATGACCCAAACGGCGCGCGGCGTCTCTTTGAGTGCCTTCACCATATCCTCCAGCGATCCGACCGCTATGGCGCCCTCCTTCGCTAACGCGTCGCGCGGCTTGGCATTGGCGTCGAATACGACGCAATGGTGTCCCGCCTTCATTAGACGGCGAGAGATGTTGCCACCCATACGGCCGAGTCCGATTACGCCGATTTGCATTTCCATCACTCCTTTTGAAAGTCCCTGCCACTCCGTCCCCTTGGGCGGTCGTAGATCGGACACGGGGATGTCGCCGCTCTCGATCAGGGGTGTGCTTGAGATAATCCAGCCAAAGCGACTGGCGGCACGGTCCGAGTTGCTTCAGCGGACCCATGCCGTCTTCTCCTTGGCCAGTGCGAGCTGTTGCTTCACCGCAGCGAGTACGTTCTCTCGCGTGAAGCCAAATTTCTTCATCAGATCCTCGATCGGGGCCGACGCACCGAAGCCGTGCATGCCGATCCTGGCACCACTCATGCCGACATATCGATCCCAGCCTATCACCGAGCCTGCTTCAACCGACACGCGCGCCGTGATGTCTGGCGGCAGCACGCTGTCGCGATAGACCTGATCCTGCTGTTCGAACAATTCCCACGACGGCATGCTGACGACGCGCGCTGAGATACCGTCTTGCTTGAGCGTCTCGTGAACCTCGGCGCAAAGCGCGACCTCGCTTCCGGTTCCAATCAGGATCACAGCAGGGTTGCCGTGCTCGGCATCAGCCATGACATACGCGCCACGGGTAACGCCGGAAGCTGGGGCATAGCGCTTGCGGTCAAAGGTTGGGAGCGGCTGGCGACTCAGTATCAGACAGGCGGGCTGATGTTTCAGCCCGATGATGACGCGCCATGCCTCGACTACTTCGTTGGCGTCGGCCGGACGGAGTGTGATCAGGCCCGGGATCGTACGCAACGCGATGAGTTGCTCGACCGGTTGGTGCGTCGGGCCATCCTGGCCCAGGCCGATCGAATCATGCGTAAAAATGCATATGACCGGAACCTCCATTAGCGCGCCCAATCGGATGGCCGGCTTCATGTAGTCGGAAAAAATGAGGAAGCTCGAGCCGTAAGCGCGGATCTTGGACAAGGCGAGACCGTTGAGGATCGCGCCCATGGCGTGCTCTCGAATACCGAAATGGAAATTGCGACCGCCGTATTTCTGAGCCTCGAAATCCCCTGCTGCCTCAAACGTGAGGCGCGTCTTGGTCGACGGTGCGAGGTCGGCCGCCCCGCCGAGAAGCCACGGATAACGCAGCGCGATGGCGTTGAGCACCTTGGCGGACGATTCGCGGCTCGCGAGGCCTTTGGAATCAGCAGCGAAGCTTGGCAAGTCAGTGTCCCAGCCATCGGGGAGCTCATCATTCTGGATATGCTCGAACTGGCCAGCGAGATCGGGATATTTGACACGGTATTTCTCCATGAGCGCCGACCAGTTCGCCCGGAGTTCGTGGCCACGCCGGCCAATGCCCGCATTGAAGTGCTCGCGCACGCCGCCCGGCACAAGAAATTTGGCATCCTCAGCCCAGCCATAGCTGCGCTTGGCCAAACGGATCTCTTCAACTCCGAGCGGCTCGCCATGCGCGGCACTGGTATCTTGCTTATGCGGAGCGCCGTATCCGATATGGCTGTCGACGATGATCAGGGTCGGTACGTCGTGGGTGCTTCGGAAGATTTCGATGGCCTGCGCAGTTCGCTCCGTATCATTGGCGTCGCCAACTCGCTGCACGTTCCAGCCGTAGGCCAGAAAGCGCGCCGCGACATCGTCGCTAAAGGCGAGATCTGTGTGGCCTTCGATCGTTATGCGGTTGCTGTCGTAGAACCAGCAAAGGTTCCCGAGCATCAGATGACCCGCGAGCGAGGCGGCTTCGCTGGTGACGCCTTCCATCATGTCGCCATCGCCACATATTGTATAAACGTCGTAATCGAACACTGTGAAATCGGGCCGGTTGAAGTGCTTGGCCAGCCAACGCTCGGCGATCGCCATGCCGACGCTCGTCGCACACCCCTGCCCGAGCGGGCCGGTTGTTGTCTCAACGCCTGTGGTCACATGATATTCGGGGTGGCCCGGGCACTTGCTGTCGATTTCACGGAAGTGCTTGATGTCATTGAGCGTGACGGCGAATTCACCGCGATGCGCGCGCCCGGCGTCGGCCTCCCTGACACCGGCGAGATGCAGCATCGAATAAAGAAGCATCGAGGCATGTCCGTTGGACAGCACGAAACGATCACGGTTCGGCCAGAGCGGATTCTCGGGATCGAAGCGTAAAAAGTACTGCCAAAGGGTGTAAGCGAGCGGTGCCAGGGCCATCGGGGTGCCAGGATGGCCGGATTCGGCCTGCTGCACGGCGTCCATGGACAAAGTGCGGATCGTGTTGATGCAGAGCACATCAGCTGAGTAGGCGCTCGGTGATGTCAGACCGTGCGCTTTCTCTGGCTGGACGGCTGCCTTCTTAGCGCCGTCGATAGCTGAAACGTGATTTCGGACCGACATGCTTCGTCCCTGATGCTGACAATTTGAGTTGGCGCCAAGATCCTAAAGAGACGGCTGCGGCGCTCGAAAAGATCATAAGCGGTAGGGGGAGCGCAGCCGTAGACTCGGAAACTACTCATGACCCGGCTGGGTATCATCTTTGAATTAATCCGATCCGGTGCGATTCGTTCCGATAGCTGCGTAGTTTCCGATTCTGCGTCAGCGAACATGCTGGACGATAAGGTTGGATCAATCGATTGTTCCGAATCGATCGGAGCGCGTCATAAGGAAGTCGGGGATCCCGCACTCACTTCTGCAGACAACCATCGGAAAGGGATGTGCGCATGGTGTTCAAGGTACAGGTCGGCCCGGACCAGATTGCGATCCATCAGGCACAGACAGTGCTGCTCACCGAGCCAGATGGTCGGATCAACTGGCCCAGCAACCGCGGGCTATATTTTCGCGATACGAGGGTCATCAGCGCGTGGGCAATCTATGCCAACGGCGAACCGTGGGACCTGCTGAACGGCGGCGTCATTGCTCCCCACAAGGCAAGCATCTTCCTGACCAACTTCGCCTTCGTGACCGAGGACGGACCGATCGCGGCGCGCACGCTGGGCCTGGTGATCGGCCGTCATATCGATGGCGGACTGCACGAAGACATCGACATCACCAACAACAGCCAGAAGCCGGTGCGTTTCAACCTGGAAATCGCGATCCGCGCTGATTTCGTCGACATTTTCGAGGTGAAAGGCAACAACATCGTGCGGCGTGGCCGTATCATTAGCTCGTGGTCGGCCAAGCGGGAAATACTCCGGATTACCTATCGCAACAAGGATTTCTGCCGTGAAATAATCGTGCGCACGGGCGACGAAGACGGCAAGCCGACAGCGAATGCCAACGGACGCCTAAGCTTCGACGTTGCGCTAAAGCCCGGAAAGGCCTGGCACCGCTGCCTGATCTACGATCTTGTCGACGGCTCGAAACATGTGCGGGCACCGAAGGATTGTGCCCATTCCAGCGCATCGCCGGGCCACTCTCGCAATATGGACGAATGGCAGCGGAGGGTTCTGAAAATCGAAACCAGCAACGAGGAATTCTATCGCTGTTATAATCAGGGCGTGCAGGACATGGCAGCCCTACGGCTTCCGTTGCAGGGTACGGATCACATGGTGTTCGTGCCGGCCGCCGGATTGCCGTGGTTCGTGGCACTGTTTGGCCGCGATACTCTGATCGTTTCGCTGCAAACGATGATCGTCTATCCCGAATTCGCGGCTGGAGCGCTTGAGGTTCTGGGACGATATCAGGCGACAAAGCGCGACGACTACCGCGACGCCGAGCCCGGGAAGATATTGCACGAACTTCGCTACGGTGAACTAGCGTATTTCAAGTTGATCCCGCACACGCCATATTACGGCACCGCGGACGCGACGCCCCTGTATCTTATCGCACTGCACGCGGCGTGGAGGGCAACCGGCGACCGTAGGTTGATCGAACGGCATCTGTCGAATGCCGAGGCTTGTCTGACCTGGATCGACAACTACGGAGATCGCGACGGCGACGGTTTTCAGGAATACCAGACCCGCTCGACGGCCGGCTATGAAAACATGGCGTGGAAGGATTCCGGAGATGCCGTGATGTATCCTGACGGCGCCTTGGTGCACGGACCTAAGGCGCTATGCGAATTGCAGGGCTATGTCTACGACGCATGGCTTCGCATGGCAGAAATCTACGACGAACTGGACAACAAGCGGCGCGCTAACGCGCTACGCAAGAAGGCTTCGGTGCTGTTCAGGAAGTTCAACGATGTATTCTGGGACGAAAAATCTGGCTTCTATGCCTACGCATTGGATGGCGACAAGAAAAAGGTGCTGTCGGTAACCTCCAATATCGGGCAATGCCTCTGGTCCGGGATCATCGCACCGGAACGTGCGGGAACCGTGGTGAAGCGCTTGATGCGCAAGGACATGTGGAGCGGCTGGGGCATCCGAACGCTGTCATCGGATCATCCCTCGTTCAATCCGTACAACTACCAGACCGGGGCAGTTTGGCCGCATGACAACTCGCTGATCGCACTGGGCATGAAGCGCTATGGGTTTGCCGCCGAGGCGGCGGCGGTGGCGCGCGACATCAGCGGTGCCGCGAGCCATTTCCTGCTGAACCAATTACCGGAACTGTATGCCGGCTTGCAGCGCGACCCTACGAATTTCCCGGTGCAGTATCTCGGCGCCAACGTTCCGCAGGCCTGGGCGGCGGGAGCGCCGTTCATGCTCCTGCAGGCGATGCTCGGACTTCGGCAGGACGCGCCGCAGGGCAAGCTATATATTGACCCCGCACTGCCTGACTGGCTGCCGGATGTGACGCTGATTGACTTAAGACTGGGAAAGCGAACCTTCGATATCCGCTTCTGGCGGCACGGCAAGGAGACGGTTTTCAAGGTGCTAAAGGGAAAGCGCGATGCGGTGGAGCGAATGAGCTTTGCGCTGCCCCGAAACGTAGTGGGTTGAAGACGTCCAGACGTTGAAGAGGGGAAAGGAGCGATGGCGAAGCCGCGGCTCGGAGGCCGCTACAAAGTCCCGTGGGGGGATGTCGTGGTTGAAATCAACCTACATCATCTTAAGTTCTCGGCTCGTACCGAATAATTGGTGCGCGTCATCGGATCCAGGCTACCCAGACCTAGTAGAATGCTCAGCCAGAGCAGCGCCGCAACGGCAAAAAGACGCACAACAGTGGGCCCGAGCTTAACCTGCATGAATGCTGTCCCGACCACCACCACCATAAATACGGCTGGAATCAGCACGCACGGTCTGGCCGATCGCGCCAGTGGCAAAAAGCTTGCGCCGAACTCCGCAGCCAACAGAACGAGTAACAGCCCCCACGCAACCACCAAACCTCGGAATCGCGGGGTCACGATCCACGCCCCACAAGGTAAATCAGCGGGTAGAGCAGGATCCACACGATGTCGACGAAGCTCCAGTAAAGGCCGACCACGACTACCGGCGTGAAGTAAATGAACGAGAATTCTCCTCGCCGAGCCCGCAGGATGATCCAGCCAACGAGGATCAGCCCCACGATCATGTGAAGGCCATGAAGCGCGGTACTCACGAAATAGAAGACAAAGAAGAGCCGCGCACCACCCCCGAGAGATCCGCTGATGGCAAAGTCTTGCCCCGGGAACAGGTGCTCGGCGAAATCCCTATGCCACTCGATCCCGAATTTGAGGATCAGGAAGGCAACGCCGAGTCCCCAGGCTATTGCGCAGCATTGGATCAGCCTGTGCGTGTTCCCTGCCTCCATGAAGGCGAGGCCTGTACTGTAGACAAGACTGCTGGTCACCAGAATTACCGTGTTGATCGTACCGATTGCGAGCTGGGTCTGCCGGGCGCCTGCATCGAAACCCGCTTGGTTCCAGTGACGACAATAGATCCAACTCAACAACAGCGCGCCGAAGAACAGAACCTCGGTCGCCAGGAACAGCCACATACCGGAAATCGCAGTTTCGGCCCGATGACCGGCACTGGAGTATTGGAACTCGTTGGTAAGATGAGCTTCAGACATGACCCCGCACGACCTCGAACGGTGGATAGTTATATGGCGGATCGGTTACCATGGGAGTCTCGTCGAAGTTCTCCGTGAACGGCGGCGATTGCGTCGTCCACTCTAGCCCTGTCGCACTCCACGGATTGGCTGGCGCCCGCTCGCCGTGAAATAGTGACCAGGTCAGGTATGCCAGCGGCAGCAGGTAGCCGGCTGCTAGAATGGTGGCACCAGCCGACGAGAGAACATTCAATACCTCGAATTCAGGAGGATAGGAGTGATAGCGCCGGGGCATGCCGAGGTAACCTAAAATGAATTGCGGAAAAAAGGTGAGATTGAATCCGATAAAGATAATCAGCGCCCCGGCGCGACCCCACATCTCCGGGTACATCCGCCCGGTAATCTTTGGCCACCAATAATGCAACCCGGCGAAGAAGGCGGAGACCATTCCTCCGACCATGACGTAATGGAAATGCGCCACCACGAAATAGGTCTGCGTAAGATGAACGTCGGCCGCGAGCGCGGCCACGAACAGGCCGGTCAGACCGCCTATGGTGAAAAGCCCGATGAAGCCCACGGCATACAGCATCGGCGCGTCGAATCGGATAAAGCCCTTGTGCATAGTGCCGATCCAATTGAACACTTTGATCGCGGACGGCACCGCGACCATGTAGCTCAGAATGGAAAAGACAAGGGCTGAATAAAGCGATGTACCGGCGACGAACATGTGGTGCCCCCAGACCAGGAAGCTGATCACCGCGATCGAAATACTACACCAAACAATGAACTTGTAGCCGAATATCCGCTTGCGCGAAAAAGCCGGGATGATCTCGCTGATCACGCCAAAGCCTGGCAGTATCATGACATACACAGCCGGATGGGAATAGAACCAGAACAGGTGCTGAAACAGCAGCGGGTCGCCGCCTATTGCCGGATCGAACACACCGATATGAAAAATTCGCTCGAAGACCAAAAGTATCAACGTCATCGCCAGAACTGGCGTGGCGAGCACTAGAATAACGCTGGTCGCATAGAGCGACCATAGAAATACCGGCATCCTGTACCAGGTCATGCCTGGCGCTCTCAAGCGATGGATAGTGACGATGAAGTTAAGCCCGGTGGCAATGGAAGAAAAACCGGCGATAAAGATGGCGACAACTGTCGCCACGACATGCCCTTTGGAGTATTCGGTAGTTAGCGGAGTGTAAAAGGTCCAGCCGGTATCGACGCCACCTACGAGCAGTGAGTAAACGGCGACTATCCCGGCGACAACAAACAGGTACCAGCTCGCCAGATTCAATTTTGGAAAAGCCAAGTCGCGTGCACCCAACATCAATGGAACGACGAAATTGCCGAGCGTGACCGGAACAGCAGGAATCAGGAAGAACCACACCATCACCACGCCATGCATGGTGAACAGCCTGTTATAGGTCTCCGCCGAGGCAATCATGCCTTCCGGCACGATCAGGTTGTAGCGAATCAACGCCGCCGCGATGCCACCGATGAAGAAAAAGATCGTAATCGTGCCAAGATAGAGCAGCGCTATTCGCTTGTGATCCGTCGTCAGCAGCCAGCTACGGAGCGTGAAGCCGTCCGTCAGGTACGAAATCGCAGGCGCTGGGGTCTCGATCGTGGTCGCGCTCATGACGGCTTCTCCGGCGCCAGAGATTTGATGTAGGCGATAATTTTAAGAAGATCCTCCTCGCTGATCTGCCCGGCAAACGATGGCATCACGGGCGGATAGCCGGCTACCCGTTGAGTATCGGGCAATAGCACACAATCGCGGAAATAGCGATCATCCGCAATGACCACCCTGCCGTCAGCCAGCGTCACGGAACTGCCGTACAGTCCAGCAAGCGCCGGAGCGCGCACGGTACTTCCCGACTGGCTCCCCCCAATGCCGTTCCCGCCATGGCAGCCGCTGCAGCCATAGCGCATGAACAGAGTTTTTCCCGCCACGGCCAGCGTTTCGCTGGTCCCATTCTGCTCCAGCCATTTTTCAAAATCAGAGTCGGACATCACTACAATGTCGCCGGTCATTTGCGCATGGTCCACGCCGCAGAACTGCGTACAGAACAGATGATAAGTGCCGACTTTCTCGGCCTGGAACCACAACGTCTCATATCGTCCCGGCAGCACGTCGTGCTTGATACGAAACGCTGGAATGGAGAAGTCATGGATTACGTCCTCGGACGTCATTATCAGTTCGATCGGGCGCCCAATCGGGAGATGCAGCGCGTTGATCTCGCGCTGCCCACCGGGGTGCTCGACCTTCCACATCCACTGCTTACCGATAACATAGATTTTCATCGCGTCGGACGGCGGTTGGAACAGCCGCACGTAGAGATCGGCGCCCCAAACGAACAGCCCGAAGAACGCCAGTAGCGTCGCGACAGTCCACGCAGCCTCGAGGCGCCAAGTCTTCTTCGCCAGAGTGCCACGGTCGACGCTGCTGCCGGCGCGATATTTGAACATATAGAGCAGCAGCAGACCGAACACGAGGGCGAGAACGGCACAGGAGATCAGTACGAGCGCGAAGATCAGATAGTCGACCTCCGGAGCGCTGGTGGTTGCCTCGGGGAGCCAGAGCGTCATGCGCCCCCGCTTTCCCGACGAAAAGCGAAGAACCAGGTCCCCGCTATTGTCGCTATCGTGATCAGTCCGGCCAGACGCAGCAATCTCATGACGTCGAGTGTGTACCGCCCCGTCTGCGGATCGTAGTGATAGCAGAGTAGCAATACCGGCAAAGTCGGCGCCGCAACACTGCCCAAACTGGCGCGAGTGACGCTAAGACGAACGTCGGCTGGTTCATAACCGACGCCGAGCAGATAGCTAGATATGATTCCCGCCGGTGTCACGAAGACGACTCCTGCGGGGTGCAGGAATTGCTTAAGCTCCGGATCGAAGCGGTCGCGGAAGCCGACGGAGTCGGCCACGACCTGCACCTGGTACGCAGGCCCAGTCAGAAAATGCCAGCTCTGCTCGGCGCCCGGCAGCGGATAGCGGGACAGGTCGTCCGCCTTGGCCGCCTTCGCATCCGCAACGGTCTCCGACGGATCGATGCTCAACGCTATTAGCGTGTAATCCCGACCCGCCGTCATTCCAGTCTTGCCGAGGGCATCGAACAGGTCGGTTTGCACGATGCCGCACAGATTGGGGCAATGAAAATAGAGCAGCACAAGGATCAGCGGCTTCCCGCCGAGAAGCTCGGACAGTTGCACGCTACGGCCGGTTTCGTCACGGAAGACGGTTTGCAGCGGCAATCGATTGCCAAGTCGCTGCTTGTAGGCAAAGCCACGTAAATCGGGCGGTGACGCTGCCATCAAAGCCGGCGCTACGAGCAGCAGCATCATCAAGAAGCGAAGCTTCATGGCCGTTTCTCCTGCGGCACCGGCCAGCCTGGAATACCTTCCTGCACGACCTTCGTCATCGCATCCGCGATCGGAATGTGAACGATCCCCTGCGCTTTATCGACCCAACCCGCACTATTCAGCCGGTGCATTTCCTCGGTGTAGAACTTCGTCATGTCCTCGCGATCGTCCGACTGCAATTGGGGATTGGGATACTGCGCCAGCGGCAGGCGCATGGTCCGATCAAGCACGGCATTCGGAAACAATTCAAAAACCAGCAGAGTAAGACCGAGCACTGAAGTCAGGAGCAGCGCTACGCCGATCCAGATGAATCGTGCACCGACATCGGTTGGTTCGTGTCGCGCTGGGACAAGCATTTTCTCAGGCATGACGCCGCACCACCTCCGGCAGCATAGGTAACAACGGAGCACGCAGTGCGAACGCCACAGCGATCCCAAGCAAGCCGAGCATCGTCAGCACATCAACAGGACTGAAGCCACGTCCAGACGCCGGTATAACCAGCCACCAACCGTGGATCACAGCGCTCAGCACGAGCAACGCGGCAACGCTTGCGATCCCGATCCGGGAGCGTTGCACCTGCGGCCAGATCAAGGCGAAGAAGGGCAATACAAAATGCCCCCCTGCCACCACTGCGGCGGCGATGCCCCACCCACCGGTGGAGCGCAAAACATACCAAGAAGCTTCAGTTGGAAGATCGGACTGCCAGACGATCAAGACCTGCATGAAATCGAGGTACGCCCACAGCAGCACTAACCCAAGCAGCAATTGACCCAGGTTACGCATGGCGCTCGCATCCGGTGGTAATCCGATGGCCGCCGCCAACACCGATACCGACAGCGCCAGAAGGCCCATCTCCGCAATCTCGATCAAGCCATAAACGCTGGAGACGAAATGCGGATCGAGCGACATGGTCGTGTCTATCGCGGCATAGGTGACGGTAATCGTCAGGAGAATCAATCCGAGCGGGGCGATCCGTGCAAGCATCGATCCGGATCGATCTTGTCGGAGCGCTCGCAAGATCAGGCCGGCCAGCCCGAACCAGACGACCAAGTAGAAGATGATCCGTCCGAAAAAGAATGGCGGATTGAGGTAAAACCTGTTGTCGAGATGCAACGCCACGTCCGGTCGCATCCAGGGGTAGAGCGTGGGGAGTTCGCTTAGCAATGGCATCAGCGCCGGCACGAGCAGGGGTAGCGTTACCATACCCGCAATCAACTGCGGCCGCGTGACTTCACCCCAACGACCGCCGGTCAACGCATGGACCAACAATAGTCCCATGCAGCCGATCGGCCATCCGATCCAAACACTGAGCGCGGCGAGCCACGCATGCGAGAATACGGCTGGTGAGACGATCCACCAGCCGATCACTGTGCCGAAGAGGCCAACGCCTCCCAACACCCAGGCTGTAAACTCCGCCCGGCGCCGGGTCATTGCAGCGATCTCCGTTGATCCGGGGATACGTCCGCCACAGCCGCATGCTGGCTGCGCTGCAAAGCGCGGATATAAGCCGCGATGGCCCAGCGATCCGTGAGCTCCACGCGCTCGGCAAATGAATACATCGCGCCATGCCCGTTCGTAATCACATCGTAGAAGTGCTGCACCGGGGCCTGCCGCAAGCGGTCGATGTGATAAGACGGCGGCGGCGGAAATCCGCGCTGCGCCACCATGCCGCGTCCATCGCCGAGTTCCGAATGACAGGGCGTGCAGTAGATCCGAAAGCGTTCCTGTCCGCGCTTCAAGAGAGCGAGCGTCACGGCCGGCGCCTGGTTTTGCTTGTCCCGATATTGCACAATGCCAGATGGCACTTCGGCGGGGCCGACATTCGGCGAATACGCCTTCTGCTTGGGCTGATCGATCATATCGTCGCAGCCACCAAGCGCTATAAGCACGGCCAGCAACAGAATCGTACGTTTCATGCCGGAATCTCCTCGATCACCGGCTTGACGTCGAGGCTCTCCAGGATTTCGCGGCTGCGCTCGATCCGTCGGGGATCGTCGGAGCGAATCGCGATGATCCAGCCATCGCGCATGGCTTTGCGCATGGAGTCGCACTCGTCGATCGGGTCGTAGAGTTTTGGCAAGCGGTTGACGATCAGATAGCCAAAAAATCCGGCGAGTACCGCAAACAGAACGCCAATTTCAAAGGCAATCGGCACATAAGACGGCCACGAGAATTCCGGCCGGCCACCGATATCCAGGGGGTAGCCGATGGTGTTCGCGTACACTTCCATCGCAAATCCGCCGATTGCGCCGGCTATCCCCGAGATGAAGATAACAAGAGGCAACGGGGAACCAGTGGGGCCCTCTTCTAGACTCTTCGGAGTGTATGTTTGCAGCCCGTCGATGTGCCCGGCGCGCAACTGCAGCAATGCGTCCCCGAGTGCGGCTTCCGTTTCAAATGCTACGACAATGCCGCCGCTCATTGGCGTTCATCTCCGCGCGAGCGGCTTTGGAGTAGCGCCCGCATCTCGAACATCGAGATCACCGGCAGGAAGCGCACCGCCAGCAGGATACCCGAAACGAACAAACCGATCGTTCCGAAGAGTGTTGCCCAATCCCAGAAAGTGCCATGGAAATTGCCCCACGCAGACGGTAGATGTGTACGGCGCAGGCTCATTACGACGATGGTGTAGCGTTCGCACCACATGCCGACGATCACGCCAAAGCTGACGAGCATGATTAGGATCTGGTTCATACGCAGCCGCCGAAACCACATGAGCTGTGGAAGCGTCGTATTGAATAGGATGGTCGCCCAATAAACGGGGGCCAGGGATCCGCCTATCTTGTCGATAAACATGGTCCTCTCGGCGCTCTGAGCACCGTAGAAGACGGTGAACGCATCCATCATGTAGGCGTAGGCGAGGCACAGGCTACTCACTAACATCAACCGGCAAAGCACATCGAGATGTCGCCCGGTGATGAAGTCTTGCAGGAGCAGCAGCCGCCGCAGCGGCACGATCAGCAGCAAAACCATGGCGAATCCCGACAACAACGCGCCGAAGACGAAAAATGGCGGGAACTCCGTGGAATGCCATCCGACAGTGGCGGCACCGGCAAAATCCAGTCCAACGATGCTATGCACGGAGACGACTAGGGGCGCCATGATTGCCGCCAACACGGCATACGTGGCGTGATAGTGGCGCCACTGACGGTCCGAGCCGCGAAAGCCCAGAGCCATCGCTCCATATAAAATCTGTCGACCGCGCGTGCTGGCACGATCGCGTATCGTCGCCAGATCCGGAATCAGACCAAGATACCAGAACAAGATGGAGGCGACGACGTAGGTCAGAATCGCGAAGAAGTCCCACAACAAGGGACTGCGGAACTGCGGCCACAGGGTCATCGTGTTCGGATAGGGAAACAGCCAGTAGAAAAGCCATGGACGGCCCAGATGCAGGATAGGATACACGCCCGCGCAGGACGCCGCGAATACCGTCATCGTCTCCGCGATGCGATTGAGCGATGTTCGCCACTCCGCCTTAGTCAGGTAGAACAACGCGGAGATGAACGTTCCTCCGGACGCGATTGCGATCCACCAAACATAGTTGATGATTGCGAAACCCCAGACCACCGGCCAGTCTACGCCCCAGATACCGATGCCTGAATAGAACAGCCAAAGAATCGCGCCGACCAAAACGCCCGAGAAGAGCAACGCCACGCTCATCGAGATGCTCAGCCACAAAAAAGCGCGTTCACGCAGCGCGATCTCGCATATCTGGTCGGTCATCGACTGGTTTGTGCGGTCCCGCAACACAACCGAATCGCCCACGCGCGGCGATCGAAAATCGTCGGCCGAGCTTCCCGGAATTAGCGAATTCGAGGCAGGAACGTCGGTCATCCTCGACTACCATCAACTGTCAATGGACGGGTTCGGATTGCGGATACGTCCCTCGTAGGTTACACGAGGATGCGTGTTCTGTTCCGCCAGCAACGAATAACCAAGGGGGCTTTGCTTACGCTTGGCGACCTCTGTGTCCGGGTCGGCCATGTTACCAAAGGTAAGCGCCTGCGTCGGACAGGCAGCTTGGCACGCCGTCTTTACCTCGCCGATCGGGCGGTTTTCGCGATCGGCAGAAATTCGCGCCTCGGCGATGCGTTGCAAACAGAACGTACATTTCTCCATGACGCCGCGTGCGCGTACCGTGACATCGGGATTTCGAGCTTCCGGCGGCCGGTGCTCCTCGTTCGCATAGGCGAAATAGTTGAAGCGGCGTACCTTATAGGGGCAGTTGTTGGAGCAGAACCGGGTCCCGACGCAGCGGTTATACACCATCACGTTGAGACCCTCGGAATCATGCACCGTCGCACCCACGGGACAGACTACCTCGCACGGTGCCTGCTCGCATTGCATGCACAACATCGGCTGGAAGTAACTGTCGGGCGCGCCGGGATCGCCTTCATAGTAACGATCGATGCGCAACCAATGCATCTCACGCTCATGGATGACCTCTTGCTTGCCGACGACAGGGGTATTGTTCTCGGCTTGACAGGCGACAACGCACGCGTTGCAACCGATGCAAGCGTTTAGATCCACGCTCATCGCCCAGGCCGCAGGTCCCTCCGGCTTCCAACGATACAGATGCGGCTCTTTCTCACCAGAGGAAAGAAAGTGCGGGTCTTTGCCGTACTCGATCAACGTGCCGTGCCTGACGATGTCGCGTGCCGCATTGAAAATCAGGTTGTGATGATCGGTGCTGGCCAACTCCGACCGGCCCGCGACCTTCTCGATCGACGGAGCCTCGGTACGGCCTGTCAGCGGATAAAAGTCGAACCCAGCATCTTCACCAACCGACCCCACCTGCCCCCGCCCGAAGCCGAGTAGCGCGACGGCGCAGTCTGGTGCCTGACCGGGCATGATCCAGATGGGCACGGTCAGGTTCGTGTCGCCCGTCGACAAGCGAACTTGGTCACCGTTGTGCAGCTTCAAATTTCGCGCCAGCTCTGGAGAAATGAGTAGCGGGTTATCCCAGGTCAGTTTCGTCAGAGGGCGCGGTAATTCCTGTAACCAAGCATTGTTGGCATAACGGCCGTCCCACAGATGGGGATCCGGCCGGAACAGGATCGTCAGCGGCCGATCGGGTGGCGCTGGCGGCGCCTGGCGTCCCGCATTCGCGTGCAGGGGAACCGTTGACTTCGGCGCGGCCGTGTCGGGGACGACGCCGTCGGCTAACGCACCGTGCCAGACTTGCGCAAAATCTGCACCCATACGGCTCTTCCACGTCGCCTGCACGATGTCTAGCGCCGGCGATGGACTCGGATCACTGAACAGCGCCAGCATGGTGTGAGCGCTCATGCCGCCGTAGAGCGGCAGCGCTTGCGGCTGCAAGATAGAAGCCGTGCCGTCATAGGCGCGGGCATCGCTCCAGGTCTCCCACTCGTGCGCCATCGGAACCGCCCAAACGGTCGCGGCGCTGGTTTCGTTCGGCGCCGGGGTGAGCGACAGGCTAAATTCCACCTTTTTCATCGCATCGGCAAAACCAAGCGCGCCGGGCGCTGTGTACACAGGGTCGCTGCCGATGATCAGCAACGCGGTAACTTTCCCGGTTTGCATGTCATCGACGAGCTCATTCAACGATGCGGCCTGATCGACAGGCGTATGTGCCACCGGCTCCACGAGTTCCAGTGTGGCACCCCGAGCTCCGAGCTTTTCATTGATCGCATGCACCAGCGCGTGGGTTTCCGGGGGTTGGTGAGGCCCGACATGGACGAGCGCTCGTCCGTGATTTGCCATGAGATCCGCCGCGACCTTACCGACCCAGTCCGGCGCTGCAGACAGTGACGAACTCTGGAGAATTTCTGCGGCGATTCCCAATATAACCTGATGCAATTCGCGCGGACCGACGATGAAACGATGATCGGCAACAGAGCCGGTTAACGTCGGTGTGAGCTCTACGGCGTAAACCCTGCTCATCTTTTGTGTGCGCGTCGGGTTGCGGCGGGTAGCGAAGTCGCGGGCAAAGCGTACATGTCCGGGCGCTGAGTCCAAGAGGTCGCTGTCGATGGCCAGGATCAAATCCGCTGCGCTCAGATCCGGTACCGTCTCAACGGGAGATCCATAAGCGAGCGAAGCACCCTTCCATACGTTGCTGCGAGATACTGGTTCCCATTGATGCCAGCGAGCTTCCGGATAGCGCGACAAAAGCGAATCGAGTTGCGCGGCCAGCGTCGGCGAGGTCACTGTGCCGGTCAAGATACGAAATCCAGCGCCGCGGGTCCCGGCGATCTTCGTCCGCTGTGTCAGCAACGCCGTCTGCAAATTCTCTCGGTCGGCAGGTAGACCGTGTCGCGCTATCGCCGCAGATCGATCGGGATCGTAGAAGTCCAGCACTTGGGCCTGCGCAAAGACGTCGGTCGCACCCAGACTTGCCGGATGTAGCGGATTTCCCTCAACCTTGATCGGCCGGCCCATCTGATGCTCGACCACAACGCCGGTGGCGTAACCGTCCGCCACGTTGGCCGTGCTGTAGAAGTTCGGCAGACCTGGAATGATATTCGGCGGAGCTTTCACCGCCGGAATCAGGTGCCCGCCAGGTGCGCCGACATCGCAGCCGCCCAGTCCACCCATTGCCAATGCAGCCGCCATCAACTTCAGAATTCGGCGTCGATCGGATGGCACCGTCAGTGCTTCGGCCAAGCTCGGAAACTCCCGCGCCGCGCGCGCGACGAACAACGGATCTTCGGCCAATTGATCCAGGTGACGCCATTGGCGATTCATCGGTGACATATAGAGCAGTCCGTGAGCTTGCGGTTACCGATATGGTATTCGACCAGCAGCGCCTCGAGTGATGGCGTGCCGGCGGTTCGGTGCCAATCCGTGTTATAGATCTGATCTTTCGGTCGCAGCTGCGGACCCGGATCGCGGTGGCACTCCAGGCAGAACTGCATGGTGAGGGTCTTTGCCTTATAGCTGAGCGGCATGCGGTCCACCTCTCCGTGACAGCTTGAACAACCGACGCCCTTGGCGATGTGAATGCTGTGATTAAAATAAACGTAGTCCGGCAGATCGGTGATCCGGTTCCAGACGATCGGCTTGCCATCGGTCAGGCTCTCCCGCACCGGCGCCAGCAGATCTGCATTGGTCCAGATTTGGGAATGACACGTCATGCACGTATAGGTGGGCGGTAGACCTGCGTTGGACGACACTTCGACAGAGGTGTGGCAGAAGCGGCAATCGATTCCTAGACCAGCGACATGATGCTCGTGGCTGAATGGTACCGGCTGAGTGACGGTCCAGCTAACATGGCGCGCCCAATCGAAACGCGGCCAAACCCACCACCAGCCGGCGCCAAAGACAGCTAACGCCGCTATGCCCAATTGGGTTAGCGTCGCTACCAAATTTGCGCTCGGCCGAAAAATTGCGGCCATTGGGGCGGTCTCCCGAACTTCACGGGCACCTTCGCCGCTTCGATTTGAAACGCAGCGATGGACAGTTTTTAGCTCGCGCCCCCGAAGCCGAGCCCAGTTTGGCCTTCCTGATCAAGTCTCGCAAGCAATTTTGACAAATTCTTCATGCCGGCGACACGTGCTCCAAAATTGACGCGGCAAAGGGAATTGATTGCGTCGTCATCGGAGCGCGTGCGCGCACCAAGTTGATCCCGGCAAAAAAAGAAACGAGGAAGGCAATTTCGCGCAGGACCATCAATCAACAGCCTGACGAAGACATGGGTGCTCAATTCTGTACCACCCGGCGTCAAAGGTAGCTTTAAAGCGGACGTCCGAAGGTATTGATTGCGATCGCGGCGGGTTCAGCGAGAACGCATGACGGCCCTGGGTCATCCTAAAGTCTATAGCTCGTTGCGGAGTGTGATTTTGCACGCCCAAGTCCCTAACAGTCCGCAGCAAGAAATTTATTGCAATGTGGTCAATTTTGACCGGCGTCTCCAAAATGTGGGTCTGATAATTGCCGAAACCGTTTTGTGCGGCTTTCCGAGCTAACTCCAACGGGTCGGCGCACCGTAACGGCTGTGAGATCAGAGCCTTCCGAGCTGAGCCACTCGGCGGGCACGGATGGTTTTGTCCACATGAATGAAACGAGAGTTTCCGGCCATGAGTAGAACCACACGCCGAGACATCCTTCGAACAAGCGCCAGCGCAGGATCGGTAGCAATTGCGTCCTTGTTCGTCTCGCGGGCGGGGTTCGCGGAAACCGACCCATCGGCGCCGACCCCGGTCACATCGCACACCTTCTCTTATTTCACCCCGCCAGAGATCGACTTCATTGAAGCGGCGGTTGCCCGCCTCATTCCGGCCGACGAACTGGGCCCCGGTGCCAAGGAAGCTGGTGTCACCTTTTTTATCGACCATCAGCTCTCCGGCTCCTTCGGCCGCGCGGAGACTTGGTACATGCAAGGTCCATGGAAGGAAGGCACGCCGGAGCAGGGCTATCAGCTCAAGCTCACGCCAGCCCAGCTCTATCGCGTCGGCATCCAGGATACTGACGATTATTGCCGTCGCACGTTCAATAAAAGGACTTTTGCCGGGCTCGGCGCAGAGGATCAAGATAAAATTCTACAAGGTCTTGAGAAAGGCGAGGTCAAACTCGCGAGCGCTCCTGCCAAAGACTTCTTCGCGATGCTTTGGCTGAACACCAATGAAGGCTTTTTCGCCGATCCTGTCTATGGCGGCAATCGTGATTTCGCCGGCTGGAAACTGATCGGATTTCCAGGTCCGCGCTACAACTATGTCGATGAAATTGAACAATACGGCAAACCTTACACGCTACCCACGGTTGGACTGATGGGCCGTGGCGGATCAGCGGCGCGGAAGGGTTGAGCCATGGCCACGAAGCTCAAATCCGTCGATGTTGTTTTGGTTGGCTTTGGCTGGACGGCGTCCATTCTCGCGCAGGAACTCACCGACGCGGGCCTCCAGGTACTGGCGATTGAACGAGGTAAGTTCCGCGATACGGTGCCGGACTTCGCGACCACACATATCCAGGACGAACTGAGATATGCGGCCCGGGGTGGGCTATTTGAGAACCTGGCGCGCGAGACCCTCACATTCCGGAATTCGGTCGACCAGACGGCATTGCCGATGCGCCATCTCGGTTCGTTCAATCCAGCGTCCGGCGTAGGCGGCGCGGGCGTTCACTGGAATGGTCAGACTTGGCGTTTCCTGCCCACCGACTTCACAATTCGCAGTCACACCGAAGCACGTTACGGCAAAAACTTTATTCCAGCAGACATGACGATCCAGGACTGGGGCGTCACGTACGACGATCTGGAGCCCTATTATGACAAATTCGAGTATCTGTGCGGAATTTCCGGTCAGGCCGGCAACATTCGCGGCGAGATCCAGCCTGGCGGCAATCCTTTTGAGGGATCACGGGCTCGCGCTTATCCGCTGCCGCCGCTCAAACGCAGCTACGCGACCGTCCTCTTCGACAAGGCTGCCAAGGAAATCGGTCTGAAGCCATTTCCCTGCGCTGCCGCGAATACGTCGCAGCCATATAAGAATCCTTACGGCGTGCAGATGGGTGAATGCACTTACTGCGGTTTTTGCGAATGGTTCGCCTGCGGCAACTACTCGAAGTCTTCGCCCCAAACCACGATCCTTCCCGTGTTGCTCCCGAAGGACAACTTCTCTTACCGGACACTCTGCGATGTCACCCGCGTCAATTTAGATTCCACCGGCAAGCGCGCCACGGGCGTGACGTATGTCGATGTGCAAGGGCGTGAATTCGAGCAGCCAGCAGAAATCGTGATCCTTTGCGCCTTCGCCCAGCACAACGCCCATCTGTTGCTGCTCTCCGGCATTGGTAAGCCCTACGACCCCAAAACGAATGAGGGCGTCACCGGAAGGAACTACGCCTACCAGATAACGTCGTCTGTCGACGCTTTTCTCGACGAGGACCTAAACCCGTTCATGGGCGCCGGCGCGCTCGGTCAGGCTGTCGACGAATTCAACGGTGACAACTTTGATCACGGGCCTCTTGGTTTCATCGGTGGCGGCTATATCGCGTTGTGGACGACCGGTGGACGGCCGATCCTGCAACAGCATGGGGTTCCCATGGGTACGCCGAAATGGGGAGGCGCATGGAAAAAGGCGATGCACGAGAATTATCTGAAAAGCGTTTCGGTTGCTACCCATGGCAGCGTGATGAGTTATCGCGATTCCTACCTCGATCTCGATCCAACGTATCGCGATGTGTATGGCAATCCGCTACTTCGGCTAACCTTCGACTTCCACGATAACGAACACAAGATGTCAAGGTTCGAGACGGACAAGGCGGCGTCAATCGCCAAGGCGATGAAACCGCGATCGATCAAAATCAACTATCGCGAAGGTCACTACTCGATCCTGCCGTATGAGACGACGCACAATACCGGCGGTGCCGCCATGGGCGCAGATCCCAAAACGAGCGTCGTGAACCGCTATTTGCAGTCATGGGATGTATCCAATGTATTCGTGATGGGATCTTCGGTCTTCCCGCAAAATCACGGCTACAATCCGACGGGTACGGTCGGCGCGCTCGCTTATTGGGCGGCGGACGCGATCAGGACTAAGTATCTTAAGAACCCTGGGCCGCTCGTTCAGGTGTGAGGCGAAGGAATAAAATCATGCGTGCAACGAAGCTTGCGTTGGGGCTTGCGGGGTTGCTCGGTCTGTTACTCGCGAATGTCGTTTCGGCCCGGGCGCAGGGCGCCACTTACTCTACTATCGAGAGAGGACGCTATCTGGTTAATGCGGGCGATTGCGCGTCTTGCCATACCAATCCGGTCGGCAAGCCGTACGCGGGCGGACTCGCTGTCGCAACGCCCTTCGGGACTATTTATTCCCCGAACATCACTCCGGATCCGGCAACCGGAATTGGCGATTGGTCGGAGCAAGATTTCTATAATGCGATGCATGACGGCATCCGCCGTGACGGCAAGCACCTCTATCCGGCATTCCCGTATCCCTGGTTTACCAAGATAAGTCGTGCGGACGTGAGCGCTATCAAGGCCTTCCTTGCCACACTTGCCCCCGTACGACAGGAGAACAAGCCCACGGAGCTTCATTGGCCGTTGAACCAGCGAGAAGTGATGGCAGGATGGAACGAACTGTATTTCCGTGACGGTGCTTTTAAGCCAGACTCGACGAAGTCGGAACAGTGGAACCGCGGAGCTTACCTCGTCGAAGGCCTCGGACATTGCGGCGCGTGCCACACGGCAACGAACGTGCTGGGCGCTTCAAAGACCGGACAAAAGCTGGCGGGTGGCGATTTTGGCGAGCATTGGTATGCGCCGAGCTTAACAAGCAGTCTGAGAGATGGCGTCGGTGGGTGGTCCGCAGCCGAGATCGTTGAGTATCTGAAGACCGGAGCGAACAGCAGGTCAGCAGCAGCCGGTCCGATGGCCGAAGTCGTCAAAAACTCAACTCAGTATCTCACCGATGCCGATTTGAACGCCATTGCGATGTATCTGAAAGCTTCCCTCGTTGCGGATGCCAAGGCCGCCCCCGAAACGGCCGCGATCGACGATCCGGCGTTTTCTCGCGGTAAAGCTCTTTATTTAGATAACTGTACCGGTTGCCATATGGAGAACGGCAAGGGTCTTGCACAAGCTTTTCCGCCACTTAGGGGGAGTTCCGCCGTTCAGGCCAAACTTCCCGACGCGGTGATTCATGTCGTACTCGCCGGCGCCAAGATGGCCGCGACGACGGGTAAGCCAACGGGACTTGCGATGCCCGCGTTCGATTGGAAGCTAGACGACAAGGATGTCGCGGACCTGGTAAACTACATCCGCAACGCGTGGGGCAACCACGCGTCTTCGACGAATGCGGACGCGGTTTCCAAGATACGCAAGGACGTTGAACGTGGCGGCAAGTAATTGAAGTTCCCGCGCCCAATTAGGCCCGTTTGAACTGGAATTTTCCATTTATGATCCCCTGACGGGGACGAGGAGAGTTACACGAAGGCATCGAGGCTTTCAGAGGCGCAGATCGCATTCGTTTTGAAGCAGGCTGAAAGTGGCTCGGTAGTCGCAGAGGTCTGCCGCAAGGTCGGGATCAGCGAGGCGACTTTTTATAACTGGCGGAAGAAGTATGCAGGCCTGTTGCCCTCAGAAATGAAGCGGCTGCGTCAGCTTGAGGAAAGATACCGTTGCAAAAGTCGTTTTGCCGAATGTGTCAAAAATTCTGAGGGCCGTAGGCGCGTCTTTCGTGTAGAGATTTGAGGGATCTCATCGTCCCACGCAAAACTCATAGGCGACTTCGGTAGCGCGACTGAGGTAATACGAATCGCCGATCGCTTCGTGGTTTTATGTTTCACGAAAAATTCGGACTGATGCAACTTTCGACTTTTGCAACACTATCGGAAGAAAACAGCAAGCTGAAGCGGATTGTCGCCGACAAGGCCATGCTTCAGGATCCGCTCTCAAAAAGCTCTGAGGCCTGGCCGCAAGCGGGAGCTTGTCGACAAGGTACGTATTGACTGGAAGGTCTCGACCGGGCGGCCCTATTCGACCCTTCGGATTGATCGCGCGCTTTACGTCAACAAGTCGAAGCGCGGCGACCATGCCGCTCTCAAAAGTCGGATCAAGGACATCTGCGAGACGCGGGCGAGATACGGATATCGCCCTGCTGCAACGTGACGGTTGGGCCATCAACGTTAAAGGTGATTATCGTCTTTATAGGGAGTTGAGCCTGCAATTACGCAACATAACGCCGAAGTGTCGCGTGAAGGCCAAGCTGCGGAAGGACCGAACCGATACACGTCAGATCAACGAGACATGGGCCATGGACTACGTTCACGGCCAGCTCGCCACCGGCCGCAAGATCCGTGTGCTCACGACCGTCGATACCTTTGGTCGCTTCTCGCCAGCCGTCGATCCGTGCTTCAGCTATCGAGGTGAGGATGTCGTGCTGACCCCTCGAGCGCATCTGCAAAACCGTTGACTATCCCAAGACCATTCGCGTCTGCCGAATATTGCACTTTGGGGACGCCCTTGATGTCCGCTGAGCAACCGTCTGATGCGCAATGTTTGCCCATGCTCCTGCTGGCATGCGAGGGGCCGGGCGAGAGTGGATGGTCGGATAGCCGGCCACCGTTATCTCAGGGCGAAAGCGGCGACCTGGTCAGATGCCTGTGCCTTGAGGATGGCGTTGCCGCCCGCGACGAAGACGACATACTGCTTTCCCATGTAGATATAGGTCGCCGGGTTGGCCACGGACGGGGCATCGACCTGAGCCTGCCACAGCACACTACCGGACTTCAGATCGATCGCCCGTACCCGCGCGTCCATCGAAGCGCCGATGAAGATAAGGCCGGATTTGGTCACCAGCGGCGCGCCAATCGTCACCGACCCCCAGGATTCCGGCATGTAGAAACCCCATTTCTGGACCTCCCCGAAAGGCTTCTTCCACAGCAGTTTTCCGTCGTTGAGATCGTAGGCCGACAGCGTCCCGTAGGGAGGATTCCAGCAGGGCATTCCGAGGAAATTGACGAAATTGTGCAGGTAGAAGCCATAAGGCGCTCCGGTCTGTGGGTAGTAATCGTCCTTTGAGCCGTGCTTGGCCTGCTCTTCGTAATCCTTGCGTTCGAGCACCTTGTAGATTTGTGCGACGTAGGAACTGTTGACGACATAGACACCGCTGCGCGGATCGACCGCGCCGCCTCCCCATTCGACACCTCCGGCGGTTGATGGATAAGCTATACTACCCTGCAGGCTTGGCGGCGTGTAGCGGCCGTCATAGCGCATATTCTTCAGTTCCCGGCTACATTGGCCGAAACTCGCGATATCGGCGAGCGTCGAAATGCCAGGGAAGCGGTCCGGCACCGTTGGCTCCGGGATCGGCGCATAGGGCTGCGTTGGTGCCGACTGCTCGCCGGGCACGTCCGACTGCGGTACCTTTCTTTCCTCGATCGGGAAAATCGGTTCGCCGGTCAACCGGTTGAGCACGAAAAAGATGCCCATCTTGCTCGATTGCACCAATGCCGGAATGGTCTTGCCGTCCTTCCGGACGTCTACCAGAACCGGCGGCGAGTTGGTATCGTAATCCCAGATGTCATGATGGACGATCTGGCGGCTCCACAACAGCTTGCCGGTTTCGGCGTCAAGCGCCGTGATAGAGGTGGCAAGTGGAAGCTCTTCCGTGCGATTGCCGCCGAAGAAATTCGGGCTCGGCGACGAGACCGGCAGATAAAGAATGCCGTGCTTCTGGTCGATCGACATGCTGGCCCAGACGTTCGACGTGCCGGTCTTTTTCGCGACTTCCGGAGGCAGCGCATCGAACACCCACTTGAGCTTGCCGGTCTGGGCGTTGACCGCAAACACGGTGCCCGGAGATGCTACCGCGTAGGCCCAGTCCTTGCCCGCCCAGCCGATAAACAGCGTGTCCTTGTACACGGTCGGCGGCTGCAGAACGGAGAGCGGCCACTTGTTGTTGGTGGTGTTCCACTGATTGACGTCCAGCACTCCGCCGTCAGCAAACCCTTCGCATTTCTTGCCGGTGTCGGCATCGACCGCGTGCAATTTGGCGTCCATGGTGCCGATATAGACGATTTTCTGGCACGGCGTGCCGGCCTGCGGCACCGCAGCCTGCCAATAGGCGACGCCGCGGGTTTTCAGATCCGGCTGCGTAACGGCATCGAGAACCGAATGGGTGTCATAAGTCCACTTGACCTTGCCGGTATCGGGCGCGATCGCGAAAATGCGATAGAATGGCGTCGAAACATAGACGGTGTCGTTGACGAAGAGTGGCGTCGCGGACCAATCCGTCAGCGGTATCTTGCCGCTGCCATCCGAGACATCGCCGGTATGAACTTCCCAGACTTTTCGCAGCTTGGCGACATTCTGCGGCGTGATTTGATCGGATTGTGAATATTTCTGGTTCTCCAGATTTCCGTTAAATGTGTACCAGCCGTCGTAATGGGTTGCCCCGACGATCTGCTGCGGAGAAGCGGGCGGCGGCGGCGACTGCGGTCCGGCCGTCTGCGACCATGCGTAGCCGGATCCCAAGAGGGTACACCAGGAAGCAATGACGATGCGCGAGAGCGGGTGATTCATGTAGCACCTCGCTGAGTCATGCTGCCAGGCGCCCGATCGGACACAAGATGTACAAGCCAGCCTGCAAGCGCCGCCGCCATGGCCGCGATCAACCAATAGGCCTCGAGCATATAGGCGGCCAGTCCGGTGCCGAGGATATCGAACAGGATCAGGACGACCAGCGTGGCACGCAGCCCCCGGCTCATTCCATCGGCAAATAGCAGCGCAGCCGCCGCGAAAAACATCAGCAACGATGAGATGACGACAAGAAGCGCGCCCGCGCTGCCGTGGATCCCATTGTCGGTCCAGAAATAGTTGAAGGCCGAGAGGATGAGGCTCGCCGCCGCTGCGACGATGAGGATTTGAACGCCTGTCCTGCGTTCGGGAACTATGAGGCTCTCTATCATCTCCGGATCCCGCATTGGAAGACCCCCATGGATCATTCCTCTGTCCCTGGATGGAACCGCTTGCGAGCGCGTGGGGCTCGCAGCACTCGTCAATCAGAAACATTGAAGCGCGAGACGAAGACGTGCCTCAATCGACCATCGGCTCAGTCGGCGCTTCTTTCAGAGAGGTGCGTCGTCTTCCAGTAGGCGTCCGTGAGGAGTTTCCTTTGGAGTAATTACAGTCGTCCCATTAGCAACAGGATTATGAGAATGACGACCACCAAGCCGAGGCCGCCGCCACCATAATAGCCGGTGCCATAGAACGGGCCACCGCCAATTCCGCTGAAGCCACCAATTAGAACGATGACGACTATGATGAGTACGATTGTGCCTATCGACATCTCAGTCTCCCCAATTCTTCGGCTATCGATCACCGCGCGAGAACAATACGTGGCGGAACAAACGTTCCCCCACGCATTGCAGTCAACAGCTTAAAGACATATCGATTTGGCGGTCGACCCCGCGGGGCTAGTTGTACTTGAACTCCGGCATGGCCTTCAGTTGATCCTTGGTCGCGTCATAGACGGCATGGTCGGGGTACCACTTCTCGTCGGCGGCGCGGGCCGGGCGGTTTTCTTGATTGACTGCCCCTGTCGTGCCTCGATTGGTGGCGCCGACCGTAGTCGCGCTGTCCTTTGCATGAACGGTCGACGAGGTGCGAACCGGTTCGTTCACCCATTTCAGCTTGTCGAAGGCAACGGCGACATCGTGTTCGTCTACGCCGAGAAAGCCGCCAACGCCGAGAATAACCTTTTCGACGTTGCCCGACTTATCAACAATGAGCTCTTGGACGTTGCCAATTTTATCATGAGCGTCGTTGTAGACATCAAGGCCGATGAGCTTGGAAGAACGCCATTCGCCGTCCCTGTGCATCACTGCATTTGGACTGGCGCGATCAGTCGTATTCGTGGTGGAAGTTTGCGCCGATGCAACGCCCGTCATCAACGCGGTGCTCAGCAGCGCTGCGACAATCAGTTTCGATACCATTGTGTTCTCCATTGGTGGGAGCTCTGACAACAGGCCTGCTGTGCTTTGGTTCCTCGGCTGGAACGTGCCGACGAGAAGGAAGTACCGAAGACACAGATAAGGCATGGTGTTGTTACGAAATTTTGCAACGCGGCGTTTCGCAAGCGAACACGTCGCGTTCAGATTTCTAGATTCGTTCAGCTGTCAAAGCCTGAACCGACGATACCCATGGCTTTCGATACCCGTAGCTTTGTCGGGATATCCGCGAAGGCGTCGTCCAAGACACTTCTCAAGAGCGAAATGTCTTCGGGTTTGAACGAGCCACCCGAATGCATCTGCGCTCTCCCGCGCTTGTTCCGCTGAGTATCTTATCTACTTTGCGCCATAGCGAGTTAACCACCCTGCGGGGGAAGCGACAGTATAGAATTGCTCACATTGGGAAAATATTTTGGTATTTTGAGCGAAGCGAGAGCGGAATTATCGCCGGCGCTGCGCGTGTTTGGCTATTCACCAGCGCCATCGATCGTGTGAGCGTCCAGCCACCTCTTGTTCTTGAACAGGGTACCCAGCGACAGCGCAACCTGCCAATGCTGATTCCGTTCGGGGCCGGGCGGAAAAAACCGGGCATACAGCAGCATGGTTCGTCTCAGATCGATAAGCTCTGCCCTGCTATAGAGCGGCGGCTCGGTGGATCGATCCAGAGGCAACTTGCGAGCAACAGACGGCATGGCAGCCACCCATAACATCCTACCGGGCGATGCCCCGATGACCGAACTAATTTGCCACGCCAAATTCCTGTTTTGCTGGTCAATATCGCTCAGTACCCAACACTTTTTGACGATGGTCAGCGTTACATTGCGGCGTTCGTCGGCATTTTCAGAAAGTTGGGCAAGGCCGCCACGCGACTACTGCTCAGACCGCTTCGGATCAAGCTCATCCGCTATCGGGGTTCGGCGTTCAGATCGCGACCGAAAAGCGCTCGTTGGAATCGCACTTCGTGCATTCGAAAGTGCGTATGTCATAGCCAGGCGCAGCCGGTTCGATTTGGGACAGTCTCATGGGGTTGCCGCACTTGGCGCACGCCAGAACTCCGATTTCGGCATGGCTGTAGAGCGGATTAGAATCGGTGGCAGGCATGATCCTCGCCTTTAGATGCGGCGGGAGCGCAATGCTCTCGGTCACCGGTAACTGCCGACAAGGGGCGGTGATCGGCCATTGTGTGTCAAATAAGTCCCGAAGCAGTGGTCACTATTGCTCCAAGATAGTTATGCAGAAACGCCGCGCCGGCGCGGGGACCCCACTTGCTAATAATTCGGGAAAGCGATCAAAACCGAACAGCGCCGCCGCCTAAAATCGTGTCGTGCTGCGATGGACCGCTGACGACCCGCGGTTTCCTCCCAGACTTGACAGCCTCAGTGCTCAGCGCGCGCTGAGGCTGTTTTTTGGCTGTTTTGCGGATGTGGCTGATGAATGAAACAGGCCATCGGTTGGAGCGTCTTCTTCGGCCGGATCGCTTGAATTTCGCATTCCGGCGCCCCGGTTGCCGGTAATTGGGTTGGGCAGGTCCTAATTGCTTTAAGTGAGCAATACGGAACAGACACGAATGGCCGGAGTTCCTCACAACAATTCCTGAGCTTGCTGACTCGATGCGGTCTGAGACTGTAAAGAGCGCTGGCTCTTGAGCAACTTGCGCGCTCCAAAGTAGAGGCTGCCTCACTGGTGGCCTGACCTGCGAGGATCCAATGGCTGAGAAAGATGGCGTCCGGATCGTCGAGACGGCCATTGAGGCCCGTGGGGCTGAGCGCGGTCCGACCGTGCGCAATGTGTTGGTATGCAGCCTGGTCCTTGTCGTGGTGGCAATGGTGGTTGTCTGGTTTGAATTTTTCAAAACCTAAGCCGGAATTGTCCCAGTTGTCAGCCACTGTCGACTCCGCCGCCATATTGAGACCTCAAATAGCTTGTTGAGCGACACCGTGTCACGCCAATTCAGCAGGCGCTATACTTGCAAAATCCTTCATACTTTCGTTCGATAGTGAGGTCATCGCTGACGGCCGGATATTCGGGCCTTCCGTGCTCGGCACGCGAGAACGTGCGCATTCTGGCTCGGACGAGTGCTCCGGCACTGCTAAAGTAGACTTCTCGTCTTTTTACGGCACGCTAAGATTGCAGAAACTTTGTCTAGATGGAGAAGTTTCGTGGGGATGCCGGCCAAGGACATATTCGATCCCAAAGCATTTCTTGCCAAAGTGGGCGCGGGAAAAGCGATTCTAGAATACCGAAAAAATCAGAATATTTTTGTCCAAGGAGAAGCCGCGGATTCGGTTTTTTACATTCAAAGAGGCAGGATCAAGCTCACTGTCATTTCCGAGCAAGGCAAGGAAGCGGTCGTCGCGATTTTGGAGCCGGGGCAGTTCTTCGGTGAAGGGTGCCTGAATGGTCATCCACTGCGGATCGGCACCACGACGGCGATGGAAGACTGCGTGATCACCTCGATCGCCAAGGCATTCATGCTTGCAGAGCTTCACAGCGAGCCGAAGTTCTCCGAACTGTTCATGGCGTATTTGTTGACCCGCAATAGCCGGATCGAGGCAGATCTGGTCGACCAACTATTCAATTCGAGCGAAAAGCGGCTTGCTCGCCTGTTGCTATTGCTGGCGAATTTCGGAAAGGACGGTCCGCCGCAGCCTGTCCTTGCGGAGATCAGTCAGGAAACACTGGCGAAGATGATCGGTACGACCAGATCCCGCGTGAGTCTCTTCATGAACAAATTTCGGAAACTGGGATTCATCAACTACAACGGAAAAATCGAAGTCCATAATTCGCTGTTAGACGCGGTTCTGCACGACAATCCGCGAATTCCAGCCGATCGGGAACCCGATAGGGACGATGTTTAAAGTACTTGCGGGGAGCTGGGTTCTCGTCAGCCCGTCGGGGTGCTCTTGTGCCGCCCCCGGTTATGGCCCTGCACCGCAGTCGCGGGCGGCTTCAAAAAAGCATCAAAGCGCTCCTTGACGACGGCGTAGCACTCGCAAGACGCCTTCTCCAGGCCCGCTCGATCCAGCACTTGCATTCTGCCGCGATGGTAGCTGATGAGACCGGCATTCTGCATCGACTGCGCCGCAAGCGTCACGGATTTCCGGTTGGCCCCCAGGATGTGCGATAGAAATTCATGCGTATAGGGAAGCGCCTCTTGCCCGGCCCGATCGTGCATCATCAGCAGCCAGCGGCACATTCTCTCTTCTGTCGTATGCATGGCATTGCATGCGACAGTCTGCTGGATCTGCGACAGAAGCGTCTCCGAATAGCTCACGAAGAGATCGCGGACGTGTTCGCTGTTCTTGAACTCATATTGTAGCAGCTGGATCGGACACCTGACGGTATGGCCTTCGAGCTGCACGATGCATCGGTTGAACGAAACCCGGCTGTACATGGCGGCGAACAGACCGAAGGCGCCTTCGCGCCCGATGTTGGCGGTTTCGATTGCGGCGCCGTTTTCCAGCACCGTCAAGAGAGAGAGAACCGAACCCTGCGGAAAATAGGCGTGCTTGAGCAACCCGCCGGCATCGCAGACCATCTCGCCGAGCTTGAATTCAACCGCCTCAAGATGCGGGTCTATGCGCTTGCGGCTGGCCGGCTCAAAAGCGCCGAGCAGCTGATTGGTCCACAGCTCATGATCCGTTTGCGTTTTAAGCATTCGTTCGGTCGTTCCATCCGTCGGCCTGGCGATTGCTCAGCGACGACCGCGTCGCTCGATAAAGATCGGCGCAATCCCGAGGCCGCTTTAGCCATCTAAGCCTGATATCTGCGGCAGGCATGAGCAAAATAGCTCATTTGCGCCAGTTTTTGCCACCGGATGTCACGCCCGCGTCAGCGGTGATGCGTGGCTAACTAGCGAATGCAATTCGGCGACCATCGCCGCCGTAGGATAGGGTTTCCCGAGAAAGCGGCCGTTGGGCGGCAGATCGGCCTGCCGCAACCGGACACGGCCCGATGCGATGAGTATCTCCATGGCCGGCCAGCGCTTGCTCACCACATGGGCCAATTGTAGGCCGTCCATGCTTCCCGGCATGTTGATGTCGGTGAACAGCACGGCAATTTTGGAGTTGGATTCCAATATGGCGATGGCCTGGTCGGCATCGCAGGCCTCCAGTGTCCCGAAACCAGCCTCGTTGACGAGTTCCACCGCAAGCATGCGCAGGAACGGGTCGTCCTCGACGACCAGGATGACCGGCGCAGGCTTGCTCGCCATTACGTCCATCATCACGTCAATGAACCAAATGATTTGGGAGCGCAGGATCATCGGTCCGTCCCAGAGCCGCCTCGTCAGTCCAAACATCCGCCATCCGAAGGAAGTGCGCCTTAAAAAGCGGGTTTAGGGTTTCTCGCGACAATTGCATCAATTCCGACGTCAGACGCAGGCACTCCAACGCTCGCTTTTGCTCGTAGTTCGAATCAGGCACGGCGGACCTCCTAGGCTGAGGTGAGTGGTCGCACGCCGGCGTCTGCCCTGTCGGTGGTCCATGCCACACAACAATCCAATAGATCGCTGTGGAAATGGAGCTTCTCTGGCTCGGGATGAGCTGTTTTGCTCAGACTTCCTCCGGCGAAGCCGTCACACTCCAGAGGAAACACCTTGCAAGTTTCGGATTCGTCGCCGGGCGCAACCCGTGTTCGGAGAATTCGCCATGCATGAGGCTTTCGAAGCTGTCTGGGGGACGATCCCCTTTCCTGCGGTCATTCGCGACGAACTTTTGTACCGGCTCCGGCAGCAATCCCTGCTCGGCGAGTTTGGCCGGATTGCGATGCAAACGCGCGACTTCCGGCGCATTCTACAGCGCGCTACGGAGCTCTGCGCCCAGGGGCTGGCGGCCAGCTTCGCCAAGGTCCTGGAATATGAACCCAGCGAAAGGCGTCTGCTGGTCCGGGCAGGCGTTGGATGGACGCCGGACATCATCGGCGCCTCGCTTGCCGCCGACCTCGGATCGCCGGCCGGCTACGCCTACCAGACGGGAGAGGCTGTCATATCGAACCACCTGGAGGCCGAAACGCGCTTCCGCACGCCACAAATTCTGGCGGACCACGGCATCAGGCGCGCGATCAACGTGCTGATAGAAAAGGGCGGAGAGGGCAACGTCTTCTTCGGCGTGCTGGAAGTCGACAGCGCCGAGTCCGGCGAGTTCGATCAGGGGGACGCTGATTTTCTCACCGGTTTCGCCGGACTGCTCGGCATCGCGATCGAGCGTCAGCATGCGGATGCCAAACTCCTGGAGGCGCTGGAGCACCAGGCGCTGCTGACACGGGAAATGAGCCATCGCGTCAAGAACAGCCTCACCTCCGTCGTAGGTCTCCTCAATGTCCAGGCCCGCGGCGCTCTATCCGAAGACGTGAGGAATGCCTTGCAAGACGCGGGTCTGCGCGTCGCCACCATCGCACAGGTTCACGATCATCTGTGGCGCGGTTCGCGCATCGGCTTCGTCGACCTTGCAGATTTCATGACCGAACTCTGCAAGAAGCTCCAGGGTCACGCCAACGGCCACACCCTGCATTGCCACGCGGACCCGATGCTGCTCTCGGCCGACCACGCCATCCCCCTGGGACTGCTGATCAACGAGCTCGTCACCAACGCGATCAAATATGCCTATCCGGCCGGCGGCGGTGAGATCAAAGTCTCAGCCCGGGAAGTCACGGGACATCTTCAAGTCCAGGTGTCCGACGAAGGCATCGGACTGCCCGACGGCTTCGACCTCGATAGACCGAGCGCCAGCCTCGGCTGCAAGATAGTCGCCGGTATGGTGCGGCAGCTTCAGGGCCATCTGACGTTTGCCTCAAACGATCCTAAAGGCACACGTTTTGTCCTGGACCTCCCTATCCTGCCGGAAGCCTAAGACCTCCTGCGAACGCTGCTTCGTCAAAGATGTTGCGCGGCTGTCTTTTGACCGTTAGCTCCTTCGTGCTGGCAAGTGAAAATAAAAATGGATCCAGTCCATGACGTCCAAGGTTGGTGATTCCGAGAACCCCGATCCGGTGATTGGTACCTCAAAGCCGCGATTGCTGGATGTGCTTGGCCCCGGACTGATTACCGGAGCAGCAGATGATGATCCGAGCGGGATTGCGACGTATTCCCAGGCCGGAGCCCAGTTTGGATTTACCATCACTTGGACGATGCTCTTCAGCTATCCGCTGATGGCCGCGATCCAGGAAATTAGCGCCCGGATCGGCCGTACGACCGGGCACGGCATAGCCACCAATCTGCGCGAGCATTACCCAGCATGGCTGCTGCCGTTCATCGTCGTACTGCTGTTTATAGCCAACATCATCAACATCGGCGCCGACCTCGGCGCAATGGGCGATGCCGTTGGTCTCCTCATCGGGGGGGAGACCGCAATTTACGTAGTGTTTTTTGCGATCGTCAGCTCATGCCTTCAGATATTCCTGCAATATACGAGCTACGTGTCGGTTTTGAAGTGGCTGACCTTCTCGCTGTTTGCCTACTTCGGAACGGTCATGTTCGTCAAAGTCCCATTTGGCGAGTTCGCACACGGCCTCTTCATTCCGACGCTTTCGAGTGACACAGCGTTCTGGACGACGGTCGTCGCAATTCTAGGGACGACGATCAGTCCCTATCTGTTTTTCTGGCAAGCCTCCCAGGAGGTCGAAGACGAAAACACGATGCCTCAACGGACGGCGCTCGTCGATGCGCCGGAACAAAGCAGGCGCGCGTTTACGCGCATTCGTATCGACACCTATGTCGGCATGGGCTTCTCCAGTATTGTCGCGCTGGCGATCATGGTCACGACAGCCGCCACGCTGCATGTCGCGGGGATCGTCGACATCCAGACGTCGAGCCAAGCGGCCGAAGCCCTCAAACCGGTCGCGGGGCGATTTGCATTCACAATCTTTGCGCTCGGCATCATCGGCACGGGACTGCTCGCTATCCCCGTACTTGCGGGCTCAGCGGCCTACGCCTTGGGTGAAGCGCGCAAATGGCCGATCGGCCTTGCGCGCCGGCCGATGGAAGCCAAAGCGTTCTATGCGACGATCACGCTGGCGACCGTGGTTGGAACTGCGGTGGAATTTTCGCCGATTAATCCGATCAAGGCGCTCTACTGGAGCGCGGTGATCAATGGCGTCGTCTCATGCCCGGTCATGCTGACGATGATGCTAATGACCGCGAGATCCGACATCATGGGAGAAAACACGATCCATGGACCCCTGCGGTGGATCGGATGGCTGGCGACAGGCGTCATGACTGTCGCGGTAGCGGGAATGATCTTCACATCATTTTTGTAACATTCTCGATGCGCGAGCTCGTCGTGACTCGGGAAATTTCGCGAAATGGGAAGCCGCTCGAGCCAAGAAAAGCGAAATACTTCGACCGATTCGCTTGAGGCTGGCAGTCTCCATCGCCCCAATCGCCGTATAGCGGGATCGAAGTCGAATAAGCAAGCGCGCATTGACAGATATAAGTCTGCACAAAGTAGATCACCCTTGGTGCGGTCGGATTCGGCCTTGGAACAACGATGCGCTCGGTGGTTCGGATCAATTCGGCGAACCAGGGAACTTGCGTTCATGCTTTGACGTTTACTGCAGGAGTGCGGTGCTTCCGTATTGAAGTCACCTGCCTCAATTGGAGTCCGCACATGAACATTTTCTATATCATTGGCGTCGTGGTCGTTATCGTTGTCATTGCTGGTTTCTTCGGGTTGCACGTCTAACCGAACAAGCCGGGAAGACCTGAGCCTGATCTCGACATCGCGCCGAAACGGAGAACGGCTATTGGTCCCTCCCTCATTGCCACCGCGGCACCCTAGCTTACCCTCGGAACAGACTGCATGTCCGCTCGAATCGGATGCCGCGCCGATCGAGATAGATGAGCAGGCCGAGATGCCGTTGCCGTCCGATCCGCAGACGTTTTTCGTCGGTGGCCTTTTCGCCTTGGGCATCCTGGCGGCGATCTACGTGGCGAGTTCAATCGTCCTCCCCGTCGTGCTCGCCTTCGTATTGAAGCTGCTGCTGCAGCCCGCTGTACGCGTCCTGGAGCGCTTGCATTTACCCCGAACCATCGGAGCGCTACTGCCGATCCTGCTGGCTATCGGACTACTGGTGGGCCTCGTGGCGGCTTTATCAGGCCCTGCTGCGAACTGGGCTAAAAGGTTGCCGGAGGGCATTCCGCGCCTCGAAGCCCACCTGATGTTCCTGCAAGTACCAATCCAAACGCTGCAAAGGGTCGTCCAGCAGGCCGAGGACGCCACGGACGCTCCGGGGCAAGAGGGGTCCGCCATTGCGGTTCGTCAGAATCTCGGACTAACGGGCGCATTGTTCTCGGGGACGCGCGCCGTCCTCGATGGCCTGCTTACGACCGTCCTGGTGCTCTATTTTCTGATGGTGTCCGGAGATACCTTCCTTCGACGTATGGTCGAAATCCTGCCGAAATTCCACGACAAGCGGCAAGCGGTCGATATTTCCCAGCAGATCGAGCAGGACATTTCCGCCTATCTGGTGACGATCACGGTCATGAATGCCGTGGTAGGGATCGCAACCGCAGTGGCAATGTATCTTTGCGGGCTCGGCGATCCCTTGTTGTGGGGAGCAGCAGCCTTCCTGCTGAACTACATCCCGATTTTGGGACCGCTGTTTGGCACCGTCATCTTCCTGCTCGCCGGAATGTTGACCTTCGACAGCTTGGGATGGGCCTTACTGCCGCCGGCGCTCTATTTCGGCATTCATCTCGTCGAGGGCGAAACACTGACACCCATACTGCTCGCGCGGCGCTTCACGTTGAACCCCGTGCTGGTCATCCTATCGCTGGCGTTCTGGTTCTGGATGTGGGGCGTCCCCGGGGCGATCCTGGCCGTTCCGATGCTGGCTATCATGAAGATCATCTGCGATCGGCTACGCCCGCTAAAAGCTCTGGGGCATTTCCTTGAAGGATGAACAGCGGATCGCCCTCAGGCAACGTGACGTCGCCGACGCGGTGTTGGGCTCATCGACTACAATGGCCTATCGAGGTTCATAACTCTCTCTTGCGCGCGGTCTGCATGAGAACCCGCAACTGAAAGAGGATGAGTAGAGACGCCTCGGCGTAGGGGTAACCCGCGGAGGTCTCAAAACACCGGAATCTCAACCGCCTATCCATGGGCGAACAGCAAAGAGTGGTGAGCTGTTTTGACCAGACTACCCAACGCGCGTCGCTAGATTGCGTGCCTGCCTGGCTGGCTGGCTGGCTGGCACCGAACCAAAGTCCACGACTCCTCAACCCTGCGTCAGAGATCCTTCCGGTGTAGGGAGGTTTGATTTGGTTGCCTTCCTAAACAGTGCTGAATTCGGACTCGAATTATCTATGCCAAGCAGCTTGTGATGGAACGATCGGGTCGTTTGCTTTCTTTGAATTAGGTTCGTCTCAGGGGCGCACTTTCAAAACATGGGAGGCTCATTAGATGAATCGAAGAAAGCGGCAATTCCGCTCTCCCTCGAAGTCAAATATCAGAATCTCAAAAATCGGGTGTCCTGCGGACAGCACGACGACTTGCTCATAGGCTGCCCACTGGCTCACCGGCTGCCGATCACCAAGAATTCTCACCGCTCCCGGCGGAGGCATAAGCGAGGACCAATGGCCAAAATTGAAAATCAACGGATCGTCGAAACGACGATAGAAGCACGCGGCGCAGAGCGAGGACCTACGGTTCGCAACGTGCTAGTCTGCAGTCTGTGTCTCGTGGTGGTAGCATTCGCCATACTGTACCTCGTGTTCTTCCGCGCCTAACCATTCGGCGGATGGATTCAATTAGCCGTTACAATCGCGGCCACTCTCCAACGGAATGCGTTTCGGTTCGACCGACCGTTGCGCCCATAAGCGACGTTTGAGATCGCTCTAGCCGTCTTTATATGAGTTCTGGGTAAGCCGCGGAATCTGATGTGTTTGCCGCTCGGCTTCTCCGTTGATCTCGGCTCCAAACATCACGACAAAGACCGACAGCCACATCCAGGTCAGCAGAATCAACGGTAGGCCCAATGAACCGTAAGTCTTATTGTAGCTGCCGAAGTAGTAAATATACGCGCTGAACAGGAATGATCCGAGTACCCATAGGACTGTGGCCACGGTCACGCCGAGGGAAGCCCATTTCCATTTCGGCTCGCTCCGGTACGGTCCGTAGCGGTAGATCAGCGCCACCATTCCCATGACGAACACGATCAGGAGCGGCCATTCGACGACCAAGCCGATCCAACGTCCCGGTCTGTTCGCGCCGCCCCAGCTTAGTGCCACTGGCAGGCCGGCGATAAGTGCGAAGGCGATCAATCCACCAATGACTACCACGACGGTCAGCGCCAGGGCAGTTAAGTGGAATCGGATGTATCCACGCCGTTCCGGTTGATCGTAGGCGATGTTGAGCGCCGTCATCATGCCGGTCATCCCGCGCACACCGCTCCAGAGCGCGATCACGATACCGATGATGGCACCAAGCCCTAAGCTCTTACTCGATGCAGAGGCGAGTTGAGTAAGTTCAGCGCCAATCAGTTCCACGGTCGATGGCGGAAGCATGCCCGACAGGGACTGAACGCTTTTCGCTGCATCCGCTGGGTTTGCGACCAAACCGTAAACTGAAACCAGCGCGGCCAAGCCGGGGAACAGCGCCAGCAGCAGGTAATAAGTCACCCCGCCCGCAACCAGCGACAGATTTCTCTCGGCCGTCCCCTTCCACGCTCGGCGCAGGATATCCGCCCAACCGCGCACCGGTATCTGCCAAGGGGCGTCTGCATCGCGACCGCGGTCCTGCTGCATCCGGTCTGGTTCCCTTCGATGAGAACCTGACTATAGTCCATGACAGCTTCATGTTCGCCGTATATTTCGAATATATCTGCATATCCGGTACGAGCCTGGCTGCTCGCGGAACGCCTCACGGTTCGGGACTGGCACCATTCACGAGTTTTGAGCTGCTGCCGGAGGTCGAGATCTACCGTTACGATCCCGACTCCGGCGGCAATCCTCGTCTCGATACGTTTCATGTTGACGTCGATGACTGCGGACCGATGGTTCTCGATGCATTGTTCTTCCGCTGCTCTTGTCGGGAGGGGGTCTGCGGTTCGTGCGCCATGAACCTGGACGGCAGCAACTGGCTCGCTTGCACGCGATTCATTTCGGACATGGGGACGAAGGCAACCATCCACCCGCTGGCCAATATGCGGATCATCAAGGACCCCGTTCCCGGCCCGACACACGTCTTCGCCCAGTATGCAGCGATCAAGCCCTGGCTTCAGTCCAGGACGCCGGAGCCGGAGAAGGAACGGTTGCAATCGCCACAAGAGCGCAGCCAACTCGACGGCTACTACGAGTGCATTCTTTGTTTCTGCTGCACTTCGGGATGCCCGAGCCACTGGTGGAAAGGCAATCGCCTCCTCGGACCCGCGGTACTCCTGCAGGCATGGCGCTGGCTGACCGACAGCCGCGACGAGACCGAGGGGGAACGGCTCGACGCGCTCGAAGACCCGTTTTCGGCTCTATCGGTGCCGCACCATTCTCAATTGCACCCGGACGTGTCCCAAAGGATTGAATCCTGGCAAGGCCATCGCCGAGATCAAGAAGGCGATCGGCGAGCGCGAGGGGTGATCATGAACCAGCCCGCCAATGGCAATATGACGCCGGTAACGTCTCGACCGCTTTCGCCTAACATCCAGATCTATCGGCCGCAACTCACGTCGGTCTTGTCGATCGCCAACCGCATTACCGGGGTAATTCTGAGCCTTGGCGCCGTGGGCCTGATGATCTGGTTGGGCGCTGCGGCGGATGGTCCACGGACATACGGCGTCGTTCAGAGCGCGATCGGATCCTGGGCCGGTCAGGTCGTGCTGTTTGGCTGCACGTTCCCCTTCTTCCTGCATTTGTGCGGTGGCATCCGTCATCTCGTCTGGGACACCGTCCACGGCTTCGGTCGATCTACATTTCGGGATGGACGGTCGTAGGGTCGAGCGCGGTGCTCACTGTGGCGGCATGGGTGATCAGCCTGTTCGTCGCGAGGTGGCCCCAATGAACCGCCGATCCTTCCGCTCGCCGCTGGCTCGCGCCCTTGGGCTTGGTTCGGCCAAAAGTGGCGTCCGACACTGGGGGGCGGAACGTGTCACAGCAGTCGCGCTTGTGCCTCTGTGCCTATGGCTCATTGCCTCAATAATTGCTCATTCCGGAAGCGATTACCCGGTCTTGATTGCCTGGATCAGGACTCCGCTTGCCACCGGCTGCATGGTCCTTCTGCTGATCGCCCTGTTTCATCATTCCTCGCTTGGTCTGCAGATCGTGATCGAGGATTACGTCCATTCAGGCGTCAGGTTTGCAGCGATAGTCCCGGCTCGGCTGTTACGGACCCGCCGTGATCGGCATCATCGCCACTCTGCACATTTCCTTCGGCGGCTGAACGAAGGGAGCCCTTGCCTCATTTCGGTTACGGATCTCGGGCGGGATAGATCACTGTTCCGTCGTTACGGACGACGGCGCCGGGTGTCAGGCTCGCCAAATCGACATGAGATTTTCCGAGAATGTGCATCACTTGCTCGCCTGCGGCCAGAAGGTAGTCGGCGATGATCCGGCGGTGGCAACGCCACCAGACCGCTTCGGCGCACATGACGACGCACCGTTGCTCCGCACCGCATTACCGGAGCCGCGTCAGGCCGGTAGCGAATGGCGCCGTCAGGGCATAGTCTGCGTAGTTACGAAAGCTGCGTACTCGCCAGTAGGCACTGAGCGAAGATTCTGAGCCGCGCGACTTTCTGCGCAGGCCGCCGAGCTCGCTGATATGCTCATAGCCGATCTGCCACGGCGCCAGCGCTTCGGGGAGGCTCTGCTGATTGAACTGCGGGTTGGTGCGCGACCGAGGCATCGACCTTACGTCGATAACGAGGCCGACGCCCGAGTCTCGCAAGAGATCGACAAATTCGACGATCGTCCTGGTCGAGTGGCCTATGGTGAAAAAGGTGTTCGTGACGTCGCTCCAAGCGGCGAAGGCGCGTGACAGCCCGCCTCACTGTTGATCCTAAGTGTCCGATGCCGGAAACAAAAGCGCCCCCACGCGTTAGTCGAAAGATATTGCGATTTTAAGGAACCGACAGGAAAGTGTACCGGTTGGAACTGATGCCGCGCGAGTAAATATGCATTCGATACGAGAACTGCCGCCCTGCGGCTCTTTGCGGCATCGGATCGAACGACCGTGCCGAAGACCTTCATGATCCATGATCCCGTGAGCTGGAACTCCGAGGCGGGCCGCGTCAGCGGCACCATCATCCGGGTGCATACGTGCAAGTTTGAGGTCAAAGGCTATACCCACCATGCGAGTCCGGACGATCCACAATACGAGATCAAGAGCAGCAAGACCGACCATATCGCCTTCCACAAGGGCGCCGCGCTCACCAGGCTTGGCGATTGACGTTCCCATTGTCAGGCATGCTCGATGACAGAAGG
>Ga0209483_1000208_pt1 | contig 54458 bp, 54 predicted proteins | sample NGEPerA_FD_184508 | JGI IMG/M metagenome (GOLD analysis project Ga0209483, IMG submission 184508) | Arctic peat soil microbial communities from the Barrow Environmental Observatory site, Barrow, Alaska, USA - NGEE PermafrostL2-A... | ecosystem: Environmental > Terrestrial > Soil > Wetlands >... | reverse complement strand
GAATTGTTGTCATGTTGAATTGATTCAAACGCCAAATGCCCCAAACGTCCAACGCAAAATGATTTTGGCACGGCGTTCGTCCCCAGCGCCGTCGGCGCGGCATATTTGTAGAATCAAAAAAAAAAACTAAATCCCTCACCTGCCTTCGGCATCCTCTCCCATCCGTTGGGTGAGGAACAAAGCCCCGTCGGGGCGGCATATTCCGAGGTAGGGTCATCGCGCTGCGATGACCGGACGGCGCAGCGCGCCGTCCCTACCCAATGCTTCATTTACGCTGCCGTTTCTTCAAATATGCCAGTCCTACGGACTTCGCCGCCTTCGCGTCCAGCGCGCGACAAAAAATTCAAACGCCAAATGCCCCAAACGTCCATCGCAAACTGATTTTGGCACGGCGTTCGTCCCGACGGGACAACCGGAAATGAGCCAGACCCAAGGAGTCCGGGTGCTGGCGCACGGCCACCACCCGTCCAAAAAAATCCGTCCCCGGAGCGCGGGTTGTCCCAATCCGCAGCGCATCGCCAGACCAACCGACCTCAAAATAATCCGAGCCGTCTTTCGTCATTCCACCCGCTGCGAGTTGGGACAACTCGCGCTCCGCCGTCCCTTCAGGACGGATAAACCTCGCGAACGCATCTCCAGCCACTGCGTAGCTGGCTAATTTCCGGCGTCGCTTCGCGACTTGGTTTCAAACTGCAAACGGATTTAATCCACAAACCGCTTCGTGAGATTTCCATACGCATCAATCCGGCGGTCGCGCAGGAACGGCCAGTGCGTGCGCGTGGTGTCCACGCTGGCGAGGTTCACGGGCACGATCAGAATTTCTTCCTCGGCGGAACCGGCCTTGGCGATGATTTCGCCGGAGGTGCCGGCGACAAAACTTTGGCCCCAGAATTCAATGCCGTCGCCGCCCACGCCGTCGAGGATTTCATGGCCGACGCGGTTGGCCACGGCGACGTAGCAACCGTTCGCGACGGCGTGCGCGCGTTGGATGGTTTCCCACGCGCCGTGCTGCTTAATGCCGTATTTTTTCTTTTCGCCGGGATGCCAGCCGATGGCGGTCGGATAAAAAAGAATTTCCGCACCCTGCATCGCGGTCAGGCGCGCGGCTTCGGGATACCATTGGTCCCAGCAAATCAGCACGCCAATTTTCGCGTATTTTGTCTGCCATGTCTTGAAGCCGAGGTCGCCGGGCGTGAAATAAAATTTCTCGTAGAACAGCGGATCGTCAGGGATGTGCATCTTTCGGTAAATGCCAAGCAGCGAACCGTCGGCGTCAATGACGGCGGCGGTGTTGTGATAAACGCCGGACGCGCGTTTCTCAAACAGCGAGGCGATGATGACAACCTTGTGTTTCTTGGCGAGCTTGCAAAAGGCGTCGGTGCTGGGGCCGGGAATTTTTTCGGCGAGCTTGAAATTCGCGTGGTCTTCGCTCTGGCAAAAGTATTGCGAGCGGAAAAGTTCCTGCGTGCAGATGATTTTTGCGCCGGACTTCGCCGCACGCCCGACGAGCGCAAGAGTTTTTTTGAGGTTCACTTCCGGACGGGCGGAAGCGGAAGTTTGGATCAGCCCCAGTTTGACGATGGACGAGGCGGCGCGCTTCATGCGCTCAAGTGGCTGGTTTGTTCAGCCGTATGGTTTCATCGAGCACGATGGTCTTGACCTGCGGTTCCGCCGGCGGAGCCGTGGGCGCTTCCTGGCCAAAAAGTTCGCGGATAAATTTGCCGAGCGTCTCGTTGGTCGGGCCGTAACCCGCGCCGTAGATGTAAAATTCGAGGTCATACATCAGCTTGTCGGCGGTCGCGTAGCGGCGGTTCGGATCATGCGCGAGGCAGTGATGGAGAATGTCGTTCAGCTTGTCGTCAATCCGTGAATCCAGCACGCGGAAATCGGGCACCGGCTGGTTGAGGATGCGGTTGCGCGATTCCTCGGCCGTCGCGCCCTTGAACAAATTCCGGCCGAGCAGCAGATGCGCCAGCACCACGCCGGCGGAAAAAAGGTCCGAGCGCTGGTCAGTGACCTGAAAATCCGCCTGCTCGGGACTCATGTAATCGGGCTTGCCGGCGACGACTTCGCCTTCCTGGTCGGTGAGAAAACCCTTCGCCTTGGCGATGCCAAAATCCGTCAGCTTCACATCTCCCTCGAAGGCGATCATGATGTTTTTGAAACTCACGTCGCGGTGGACGATGCCGAGTGGCCGGCCGTTTTTGTCGGCCTTCGCGTGCGCGTAGGCGAGGCCGCGCGCGACGCGGCTGGTGATGAACACGGCCAGTTCCTTCGGCAACGTGCGGCGTTTGTCGGCAAGCTGGTGGGTGAACTGCTCCAGGTTCACGCCCCGGATCAGTTCCATGGCGATGAACGCCACGCCGTTCGCCTCGCCGAGCTGGTAGGTCTGGACGATGTTGGTGTGGATCAGGTCGGCGACGAGCTTGGCCTCGCCGACGAAATTTTCGATGAACATTTTCTGGCTCGCGAAATTGGGCCGGATGATCTTGATGGCGACGCGCTTGACGAAATCGCGCGCGCCGTGCTGTTCAGCTTCATACACGATGCCCATGCCGCCCTCAAAAATTTTGCGGACGATTTCATAGCGGAATTCATTCTGGATGGTGAAGAGCGCCACGCGCGAATGGTCGGAAATTGCCCCGCGAAGTCAAGCTTTGCGGCGGTTTGGCAATTAAAAAAACTGCAAGATTTTTGTTTTTTTCGCTTGCGTGCCGCGCCCATTGGATTTTTACTCGCTTCAAGTCTGGTTACTTTTCGGACTAAACAAACAACAACAACAAACAACCAAGCGAAAAAATATGGCAAAAGCACTCTCCAAAGCTCAAATCGCCGCGCTCGTCGCGGAAAAAAACTCCCTCTCCAAAAAACAGGCCGTCGAGATTCTCGACTGCATCGCGCAGCTTGCCTACAAGCATGCGAAGGACACCTTCACCCTGCCCGGCATCGGCAAGCTCGTCTTGAAGAACCGCGCCGCACGCATGGGCCGCAATCCGAAGACCGGGGAAGCCATCCAGATCAAAGCCAAGCGCGTCGTGAAGTTCCGCGTTGCCAAGGCCGCGAAGGACGCGATCCTCGGCGGCAAGTAATTTTTGCTCTCATCAAAGGCGCTTCGAGCAATCGGAGCGCCTTTTTTATTTTTAATCTGTGTCAATCCGCGTAATCTGCGGACAAAAAAATGAAACCTCGCGTCCGATTCGCCCCCTCGCCGACCGGCTACCTGCACATCGGCGGCGCGCGCACCGCGCTCTTCAACTGGCTTTACGCCCGCCACACCGGCGGCACTTTTATTTTGCGCATCGAAGACACCGACGCCGCGCGCAATTCGCAGGAAGCCGTGGATGTGATTTTGAACGGCCTGCGCTGGCTCGGTCTTGATTGGGACGAAGGTCCAATGGTGAAAACAGAAGCGAACAAAGGAAACAAAGAATCTTCGTTGTCTTCGTTATCTTCTGTAAAAAAATTGGAGACAGGCAAGATGCCTGTCCTGCAAAGCAAAGGAAATTTTGGTCCGTATTTCCAATCACAGCGCAAAGCCAATTACCTCGCCCGCGTCGAAGCGCTTTTATCACGCGGCCTTGCCTACGAACACGAAGGTGCAGTGAAATTCAAAATGCAGCGCGAGCCAATTACGATTCCCGATTTAGTCGTCGGTGATGTCGTCCGCAAACTCACCGACCGCGAGGAACTCGATCCCGACTTCGTAATCCTGCGTTCCGACGGCCAACCTGTTTTTCATTTCGTCAACGTCGTTGACGATTTGGAAATGGACATCACGCACGTCATCCGCGGCGAAGATCATTTGAGCAACACCGCCAAACACATCGCGCTCTTTCAGGCCTTCGGCGTCAAGCCGCCGCACTACGCGCACATCCCGCTGATTCTAAATCCTGACGGCAGCAAAATGAGCAAGCGCGACACCGGCGCCTCGCTCACCAGCTATCTCGACGAAGGATTTTTGCCCGAAGCCGTCATCAATTATCTCTGCCTGCTCGGCTGGTCGCCCAAGGACAATCGCGAAAAACTGTCCCGCGCCGAAGTCATCGAACGCTTCGACCTGCCGCAGATTCTCCGGCATAACGCGCGGTTCGATTACGAGAAACTCCTGTGGTTGCAAGGCGAATACGCGCGCGAACTGGCCGACGACCGCTTTTACGAACTCGCCGTCCACGCTTTTGCGAAAGCCGGGATTGATACAAATAAATTTCCGCTCGCCTACGTCAAAGCCGCGCTCGACACCTGCAAAGGTAAATTCAAATTGTTCAGCGAACTGCCCGCCTACGCCGGATTTTATTTCCGCGACGAAATCATTTACAACGCCGACGACGCGGAAAAAGTTTTCATCCCCGAAAACAAACCGCACCTCGAAAAGCTCCGCGACACCTTCGCAGCGCTGAATTCCTTCGACGCCGCAACGCTGGAAACCGCGTTGAAAGAAACCGCCAAGCAACTCGGCGTGAAAGCCGGCGTGCTCATCCACCCGACGCGCCTCGCCGCCACCGGCAATCCCCACGGCCCGAGCCTGTATCATCTGCTCGAAGTTTTGGGCAAAGAAAAATCGCTGGCGCGGATTGAAAAAGCGCTGAATCAGATTGGATAGGCGTTGACAACCGGTGCAAAAGCACTTAATGAAACCGTATCATGTTTACAGCCAGACTGCTCAAAGAGCGGATTGAACAAAAACCGTTTCGTCCGTTGCGCATTAAAATGTCGAACGGCGAAAGCTACGACATCTCCAATCATGATGCGGCGTGGGTGCTTCGCGATTCGGTCGAAATCGGACTCGATCCAGATGCCGAAGGTTTCGTTTCCTATACCCGTCGGTGTTCCATCCTGCACATCGCGAGCATCGAAGACATTCCCACATCCAAAGCGGCGTGAGTTTTTCAGACCTTAAAATTAAACGCATTGAGACATCAGCCGACAAATTGACGGTCGAGTTGATGGATGGTCGCGTGTTGTCCGTGCCGCTGGCGTATTATCCCACACTGCTGCGCGCGACCGAGGCCGAGCGGAAAAATTGCCAACCCATCGGTGCGGGCTACGGCATCGAATGGCCGGAACTCGATTATCATTTGAGCGTCGAAGGACTGATTCAAGGACTTCCCGAAGCACCCGGATTGCGCCGGGCAAAAGTGGCTGCGTAACAATTTGTGAAAACCGGCGTGCTCATCCACCCGACGCGCCTCGCCGTCACCGGCAATCCCAACGGCCCGAGCCTATATCATCTGCTCGAAGTCTTGGGCAAAGAAAAATCGCTGGCGAGAATTGAGAAGGCTTTTGAGAAATTCAGTTGAGCCAAGAAAGGAAATACTGCCATGCCTACATTGTCTGAGCTTCGACCAACTCAAATGCAAAAGGTCATAGATTTAGTTAGGGCTGCTGGCATTGACGTAAGTAATTGGGCAAATTATGCGGGAGGCAAAGTAAGAGCCGCTGCCAATCCTAAATATTGCTATGAGTGGTCATTTGTTGAACCGAAGAAAGTAGCTGTTTTCAATTTATGGTTTGAGCAAATGAAACAGCAAGGTCACGATATTGTAATTGATTTGAATTTCCGTGAATTTTCAGACGGAAGAGGGAGGCGAAATCAAGATAGGGTCAAACTAGCAATTCGTGAAAAACTTCCAATTCGCATTATTGTCCTAGATGGAAAGATGGGCAACCCAAAGGGAAGCATTGTTTCCAAAAGACAGTTAGACCCAGCCATTTGGCGTGTGACCGCTCTTGACCAAAATACCGGTGATTACACATTGACGCGAGGCGCGGATCATTTCATTGACCAATTCTCAATTCAGGAAACGCCTGACCTAAAAACAGAACGACGAGAAGTTTCAGTTCTAGCTTTTGACCGCAATCCTGTGGTTCGTAAAAATGTTCTGATCCGAGCTAATGGCAAATGCGAATGGTGCGAAGAATCCGGCTTCGTCATGGCAGATGGAAAAATTTATCTCGAAACTCACCATGTAGTTCCATTGAGCGAAGATGGATTCGATACCGAAAAGAATGTTGCTGCACTTTGCCCGAATCATCACCGCGAAGCTCATCACGGAGCAATCAAAGCTGAAATGCGTAAAAAACTTTTGAGTCGTCTTGCCGGTTAGAATCCGTGCTTCATCCGTGTTCAATCCGCGGCTAAAAAATCCATCGCCCCCATCGCGTCCAGCGCGCTGCCGCTCCTCGCCCGGTCGCGTAGCGGCGTCTCGGCAGAGCGCCGCCATCTGAAATCACAGGAAAAGTTTGCGGCGGTCTGCCGACGCGCCGCTACGCCCCCACCATGCCGCTGCCACGCCCGCCATGGCTGGCAAACTTGAACGTTTGTTCGATGGCTATTTCATGCCGCCACGAATAATCTCACGTTGATTTTACCCGCATGATGAAACCTCTTGCCGCAATGCGCCGGCGCAATTTATGCCCGCTGGCCGCCTCGTTTTGTTTCGTCGCAACGGCCACCCTGGCTGCGCCGGCGTTTGATGTCGCCGCCATTGATCACGACCGCATTTTGGCGGCGGCGGCAACGGCGATGAATTTGGAGCCGGTCACCCTCACCACCTTCCGCGCGAAGTTGAGCGACGGCGGCCCGAATGATTTTTATTCCAACGGCGATTACTGGTGGCCGAATCCAAGCACGACCAACGGCCTGCCTTACGTCCAGCGCGACGGCCAGACGAACCCGGAAAATTTCACCGCGCACCGGCAGGCCGTCCGGCAGTTGAGCGACGCCGTCGCTGCGCTCGGCGCGGCCTGCAAGATCACCGGCGACGACCGCTACGCCAGAAAGTCCGCCACGCTGCTGCGCGTGTTTTTTCTTGACGAGAAAACGCGGATGAATCCCAGCCTGCAATATGCCCAGGCGATTCCCGGCGTCTCGCAGGGCCGCGGCATCGGCATCATTGACACGCTGCATTTGATCGAGGTCCCAAAGGCAATTGTGGCGATGGAGAAATCGCCCGCGTTTCCGCCGGAAGTTTTGAGCGGCATGAAACAATGGTTTGCCGATTACACCGCCTGGATGACGACGAGCAGGAACGGCCACGACGAGGCCAACGCGGGCAACAACCACGCCGTGGCTTACTGGCTGCAAGTCGCCGTGTTCGCGCAATTCACCGGCGACGAGAAAAATCTCGCCGAATGCCGGCGGCGGTTCACGGAAGTTTTTGTTCCGAAACAAATGGCCGACGACGGCAGTTTCCCCGCCGAACTCTGGCGAACGAAGCCTTACGGCTATTCCATATTCCAACTCGACAACATGGTGACGCTGTGCCAGGTGCTTTCGACGCCGCAAAATGATTTGTGGAATTTTACCTTGCCGGACGGACGCACCATCCACAAGGCGGTGGAATTCTTGTATCCGTTTCTCGCCGACAAATCCAAATGGCCGCGCCAGCCGGACGTGCAGGCGTGGGATGGCTGGCCGGCGCGGCAGCCAGGGCTGCTCTTCGCCGGCCTCGCGTTCAACGACCAGAAATATCTGGATCTCTGGAAAAAGCTTCCCGCCGATCCGGTGAATGAAGAGGTGCGCCGCAACATCGCCATCACGCAGCCGGTCTTGTGGATAAAATAATTTTCCTTTCCATTTTTCATGAGACTTACGAACCGCCGCAATTTTCTCCTCGCAGTTTTTTTAGGGCTGGCTTGCATTATCGCCAATGTTCACGCGCAGGAAAAGCCGGCCGATGCCGTGGCGCGCATTGACCACGACCGGATTCTGCGGCTGGCCCATCAGGCGCTGGAATTAAATCCGCCTGCCATCACCGATCATATCGCCACTAACAGCGCGGGTGGACCGCACGATTTTTTTTCGCAGGCCGATTATGAGTGGCCGAACCCAAACACGACGAACGGCCTGCCTTACGTCGGGCGCGACGGCGAGTCCAATCCCGTGGTCTTCACCTGGCACCGCATGGCGATGCGCGACATGAAAGATGCCGTGGCCGCGCTCGCCGCCGCCTATGTTTTGACCGGCGACGACAAATATGTCCGCAAGGCGGTGGCATTGATCAAGGTTTTCTTCCTCGACACGCAAACGCGGATGAATCCAAACCTCCAATACGCGCAGGCGGTGCTGGGGCGATCCACCGGCGAAGCCTACGGCGTGATTGACACGTTGCATCTGGCGGAACTGGCGGTGGCCGCGCGCTTTCTGGAACCATCTCCGGCGTTTCCGGCGCTGGTGGCCGAGGGATTGAAGCAATGGTTCACGGATTACACGCATTGGATCATGACCTCGAAGAACGGCGTGAAGGAGATGAACAATGCAAACAATCACAGCATCGCGTGTTTCGTGCAACTGGCGGCCTTTGCGAAGTTCACCGGGGATGAAAAAGTGATGGAACTCTGCCGCGCGCGTTTCAAGGAGGTTTTGTTTCCGAATCAGATGACCAACAACGGCAGTTTCCCGCGCGAACTGGCGCGCACCAAGCCTTACGGCTACTCCATCTTTCAGGCCGACAACCTGGCCACGCTCTGCGTCCTGCTGTCCACGACCAACGAGGACTTCTGGAAATTTCAATTGCCCGACGGGCGCACGCCGAGAAATGCGGTGGATTTCATTTATCCGTATCTGGCGGACAAAAACCAATGGCTCGCGGAAGGCCGCCCGAAAGATGTGATGCACTGGGACGACTGGCCGATGCGCCAGCCATGCCTGATTTTCGCCTGCGCGGAATTCGGCGATGACAAGTATTTTGACCTTTGGAAAAAACTGAACCCTGACCCGGCGGATCTGGAAATCCGCCGCAACGTGGCCGTCACGCAGCCGCTTTTGTGGCTGGCAAATCCCGGCGCTGAAAAACAGCCGTGACTTTTTTGCAGCAAAACCGCATTAAAACCCAAAGCCGATTCAACAATCATGAAAACCAAAACTGTCTCCGCAAACCGGTTCCTGTCCGCGCTCACGCTCGGCGCGCTGCTGATTTCATTTTCCGTCCGCGCCGATGATGCGCCGGAAATCCGCACGCCCGCCGCGCCGCCCACGTCGCACATCAATGGCCCGGCGATTTTCGGGATTCGTCCGGAACATCCATTCTTGTATCACATTCCCGCGACGGGCGACCGGCCAATGGAATTTTCCGCCGACAAGCTGCCCAAAGGATTAACGCTCGATCTCCAAACGGGCAACATCACCGGTTCGCTCACGAAGCCGGGCAATTACAAAGTGACGTTCCACGCAAAAAATGCGCTCGGCACGAGCGGGAAGAAATTCAAGATCGTCGTCGGCGAAACGATTGACCTGACCCCGGTAATGGGCTGGAACAGTTGGAATCATTACGCCAGCCGCATCACGCAGGACATTGTCCTTCAAAACGCAAAGGCGATGGCGGATTCGGGCCTTATCAATCACGGCTGGAGCTATGTCAACATTGACGACACCTGGCAGGCCCAGCGCGGCGGCCCGCTGCACGCGCTGCAAGGCAATGAAAAATTTCCCGACATCAAGGCGCTGTGCGACCAGATTCATGCAATGGGTTTGAAGTTCGGAATTTATTCGACGCCGTGGGAAACGTCGTATGCCGGCTATCCCGGCGGCAGTTCCGAAAATCCCGAAGGCATTTGGACGAAATCAGCCGCCAAGACGGTGAAGAATAGAAACATCCTGCCGTGCGCGATTGCGCCGTATCATTTTACCACCAACGACGCCGATCAATGGGCGGCATGGGGCGTGGACTATTTGAAATATGACTGGAACCCCATTGAACTTCCCGAAACCCAGGAAATGTATGACGCCCTTCGTCACAGCGGACGCGACATCGTTTTCAGCCTCTCGAACAACATGAACATCACCAACGGCCCGACTTGCGGCAAGGTCGCGAACAGTTGGCGCACGACCGGCGACATCAAGGCGAACTGGACCTCGATGAGCCAGCGCGGTTTTGGCCAGGACAAATGGCGGAAATACTCCGCGCCCGGCCATTGGAACGATCCTGACATGCTGGAAATCGCGACGAAGGAACGGAACCAGCCCGGCCTGACGCCCGACGAGGAATACACGCACATGACGTTGTGGTGCCTGCTCAACGCGCCATTGCTGCTGGCGAATGATTTGAGCGACATGGACGCGTTCACGAAAAACTTGCTGGAGAACGACGAAGTGCTGGCGGTGAGCCAGGATTCGCTCGGCGACCAAGCGGTTGAAATCGCCAAAGATGGTGACGCGCGGGTTTATGCCAGGAAAATGGCGGACGGATCGAAGGCCGTCGGGCTTTTCAACACCGGCACAAACGGCATCATCAACGTGACTGTGAAATGGAGTGATTTGAAAATCCACGGCAAACACAGCGTCCGCGATCTGTGGCGGCAGAAAAATTTGGGCAAATTCAAAGATGAATTCTCCATGCTGGTCGCGCCGCACAGCGCGGAACTGGTAAAGATTACACCGTGACAAATCTTGTCATTATCGGCGACAAAAATCTTTATCTCACGATCATCAATAAGGAACACGGCGAATCCAGCCGTGACGCAAAAAATTTAATCGTGGAATCCGATGCTGGCCTTGGAAGCGGACAAAACATTTTTCTTTTCGCGCCAAACAACGACGCTGCCGCAATTTCCGGGGAGACGCTGGGCGGCGGCACGATTCAAAACGACGGAAGCTGGGATGGAAAATGGACGCCGCTTAAAAATGTTTCCGAAATCAAAATTCCCGCCGCCAGCGCCGCCGTTGTCAGGTTGACGAACCGCTGAACCGGCTTAATCGGCGCGCCGTCGAAAACGGCAGCCGGGCCGGTCGCGCTCCCCATTCCGAAGATGGACTTTTGGAGCAATTGGCGTTTGGATTACTGTTGCGCGAAGGGCGCGAAGGCGGCGAAGTCCGTAGGACTGGCATCGTTGTAGAAACGCATCGCATCAATTCAAAAGCTCCGTCAGGAGCGACATCTTCCGAATATGCCGCCCCGATGGGGCTGAAATTTCATTTGGGTTTTGGTTCTACATAGATGCCGCGCCGACGGCGCTGTGGACTGCGGCGACATGTCGCCGCTTTGAAAGCGCGGACATGTCCGCGCACTCCAAAGCCGCAAGCCGAATGGCACCAGGTGGAAAAGGCTTGCAATGGAGCTGGAACAGCGCAGATTCTGGCTGGTAAATCGGATGAAATTCGCGTGGACAATCAAGTTCTTCCAAGCTGTGAGTGTGTCAGCAACCATCGTGTCCCGCGCTTTGCACGCCGTTCGATTTGCTGGCATCTTGACCCATGAATAAAACCCTGACTGAAATCCGCCAGACGCGTGACGATCTCGCGCGCGAAACCGGTTATGACTTGCAGCGGCTGTTTAATTACGTCCGCCCTCATCCTGGCCTAACCCCTGTTGGTTTTTGCACAGTTCTTCAGAAGCTGGCAGGTAGGAGAAGGTTATGTCAATCTCGCCTTCGCCAATCACTATCTTCTCAACGAGGCTCTCGGTGATTTTGCGCTTGTTCTCGACCGGCAATTTCGGCCACTGGTCGTAGAGCGAATTGGCTTCATGGAGGATGTCATCGGCGGACAGCTTGTTCACCCGCAGAAAATCCACCTCGGCTTCAAGCTTCGGCAGTTCGGTCTGCAATTGATTCAGCCGTTCCTCGGCGGGGGCATACAAGTCACGGAAGCCGTCGCCGGAAATCTGCTGGTGCAAATACAACTGGTGCGTCTGGTGCATTTCCTCCCGCACCGCTTGAATCGCCCGTTTGTGGGTGTCGAGCAAAGCCGACTTCTCGGTCAAGTTCCGGTCGGCTTTCTGCAAATGGTCGGCGATGCGTTCGGGCTGGGCAAAGACGCCCTTCATTTCCTGGTGGAAAATCGCTTCTAAATCCACAATGGGAATCTTGTTGCAGCACTTTCGGCAGACATATTTCGGGCTGCCGGCGCGCACATACATTTTGGCGCCGCACGCGCACTCCGCCAAGCCGCCGAACAAATGGACGGGAGACGGCCCCGGCCGTTTCCAGTTTTTGGTGTGTTCCTCAATGATCTGGTTCACCTGATTCCACAGTTCTTCGGAAATGATGGGTTCGCACTCGACTTTCCCCCACTCGTTTTCAGGTTTCGGAACGGTCTGCCATGATTTTTCCAACTGGCGCATCCGGTTGAAATAGTAGATGCCCTTGGCGCTGGGGTCGGTGAGGACGCGATACACCTGGCTGTCATGCCAGAGGACGCCGCCACGGGTGCGGTAGCCGGCGGCATTCAGTTCCTTGGCAACCTGGCCTTTGCGCCTCAACTGCAAAAAGAGTTCGTAGGCTTTGCGGCGGATGGCGGCTTCTTCGGGTTTGATGATGAGCTTGCGGTCTTTCCAGACATACCCATACGGCGACGTGCCGTTGATGGATTTGCCGAGTTTGGCGCGGGTCAACACAGACGCATTGACGCGCTCGGTTATTTCCTCACGTTCCCATTGGGCGAACACGCCCAGCAGATGAAAGAACATCCGGCCTCCGGCGGTGCTGGTGTCAATCGCCTCGCTTAACGAAATGAGGTCGGCCTGATGCTTATTGAAGAAATCAGAGAAGTCCTCCAGTTCACGCCGGTTGCGAGACAAACGGGCGAGCTTGGAAAACACCAGACCGGTGATGTGGCCGCGCTCAATGTCCTTCATCATGCGCTTGGCCTCTGGGTGCTGCATGACGGCTTTGCCGGTCTGCCCGGCCAAATCATACAGTTCCTTGACCTGCCAGCCCCGGCTCTTGGCGTAGAGCCGGGCGCGTTCCTCGTGGTGTTCCGGGCTTTCGCCTTTCGCCTGATCGTCAGTCGAAACGCGAATCCAGATGCCCACCGGTTTGTTCAAGACGCTATTTTCCTTCATATACTACTTCATACCCGAAAACGTAATCCGATTGCAAGAATAAAATGTAGGCAAACCGCCTTTATTTTGTATGCTGGCCGCATGTTGAAAAAAGAACCGGTGTCCGAAAGCGGTCTGACCCGTCTCGCCAAGCGTTTCCGAAAGCAGGCGGGTAAAACCCGGGCACAAGCAGCGCGGGAAATGGATGTTTCGCAAACTTCAATTTTTCAAGCAGAAGAAAAACCCGAACAAGCTTTGCTCAAATTACGGATGAAGATGATCGAGGCGTATTCACCATTCAAGGTCAGAGGCCCGGTATATTTACTGGAGGAGAAATAGGGAAGCTGAAATTTGGCGCGGCAAAATTATTTGGCCTTTGAAGCGGCCTTGTATGCCCGTTTGATGATTTCTCCCAAATTAAGTTCAAAAACCTCGGCGATGCGCAACAATGTTTCCAAGGATGGATTGCGAATTTCCCGCTCCACAAAGCTGATCATGGACTGTGACAAACCTGCCCGTTGTGCCAGCACCGTCATGGACAAACCGCGCTTCTCCCGTTCTTCCCGTAAAATTCGGGCAACATGAGAGGCTATCGCATCGCGCATTTGATTTTTCGCCACAGATAAAAATTACCAAAGCGGCGGTTGACAATGCAGATTACTATAGTAATAATCCGGCATGACTTTTATCAAACGCCTCGGCCCTGACCCGCACGAGAATGGAGCGCAAACCGCCGCCTGCCGGGGCTGCCCGGACATTTGGGAGCTTGAAGGCGGCGACTTCGCCGTCATCGGCATTGACATCACGGATGCCGCCGCCCCCAAGCTGCCGTCGACGGCCGGTTGCGGCCCGGATGAACGCATCGTCCGCCTGCCGCGCAATCTCCTGGTCAACGCCAAGCGCGACATTCCTGACCACCTCTAGCGCCAGTTGTCCTTCCCATGGTAAAATTGGGGACATGGCACAGTGGCTTACCGACAATTGGTTCAATATCTTTAGCTCCATCGGCATCTTGGGCGGTTTGTGGTTCACGGCCATTTCACTTCATTCCGAAACCAAGACACGCCGAATCGCCAACCTGCTCACCGTCACCTCAAATTACCGCGAGATTTGGAAGGAGTTTTTCCACGCTCCGGCATTGGCTCGTGTGATTGACCCGGCGGCGGATGTGACCAATCAACCGGTCACACCAGCGGAAGAACTTTTTGTGGGCCTGATTATTTCCCATATCAACAGCGTCTTTTACGCCTCGAATGATGAACTGGTGGTGAAGTGGGAAGGCCTGCGCCGGGATGTCGGATTATTTTTCTCCCTGCCGATTCCGAACGCAGTCTGGTCCAAGACCAAACTGCTGCAAAATCAAGATTTTGCAGCATTCATTGACTCTTCTTTGAAGCAGTCTTAACGCTTCGGTCGCATCGCCTCCGCCATCATCCGGTTGGCGAGTGCTTCGCGTTGCCGCTGTTCCTCATACGTCAGTGCGGGTGCCGAGCGTTTCACTTTATACCCCCGTCGCGTAACAGCCGCGTCTTTCGGCACTGGCGCCGGCAAGGTTATCAAATGGGCAATGAACTGGTCGGGCTGATAATATGCGACCCGCGCCGCCGCTTCCGCGCCAAGACTGCCGATGACGGCGGCGGCGATTTTTTGCAACCGGTCCTCGCTCACGCAAATGATGGCTACCTGCGGCAAGCCGGCCTTCAGGCATTTCCTGATGTTGCCGACTTCGTGGTCAATGGTGGTGTGACGGAAATCTCGCACGCGATTTTCTGGTCGCCGCGTTCTAAAAATAAATCAACGCTCTCCTGACTGCCGACAATCTGATGTTCAATCACGCTGCGGAAGCCAAGCGCTTCCGCCGCCTCCTTGATGCGCCGCTGCATCGCCTTGTGCTGCTCGCCGCCTTTGCCGAGATCGGCGGTCGAGCTTGGCGTTTTCTTTTCGGAAACCACTGCGGATTTCACTTCGGGGACAATCACTGGTGGCGAGACAACGGGCGGCGGGGCAATATCTGCGGCCTTTGGAGTCTGGGTAACAACAGATGCCGGTTTAACTGTCGGCTCGTCGGGTGTCGGAGTGGCTCTGGACTTTGCCAGCATCGCCTCAATGTCCGCCCGTGCCGTGCCGTATTTTTTTCTCAAACTCGTGATGACTTCCTGCCGTCGTGCCGTGGCCGCGTCCTGGTCCGGCTCGTCGGGAAGCGGGACAGACAAATTGAAATCAAAGTCACTGCGTTCAACCCGGCAAATCGCCTGTCCGGTTTCCAGATTTCGCAAATCCTTGGATTCAAAATATGAAACCCCTTCGGCCAATTTTTTCGCGTCATCGTCTCCGACGCGGAACACGATGCGTGTGTAGGGATGGGTCAACACGGCGCTGGCCACTTCCGGGTTGCGCTGCAACTGATGCAACTCGTGATGCGCGAGCGTCAGGCCGATACGATACTTGCGCGCTCCCGAAAGAATCTCCGCCATGCTCGGCGTGATAAAGTTGGCGAATTCATCCGCGTAAATCCAATAGTCCCTGCGAGCGGCTATCTGCTGCGCCTGTCGGCTCATGGCAATCTGCTGGAACTTGGACACCATCAAAGTTCCGAGCAGATAGGAATTTTCCCGGCCTAAAAGTCCCTCCGGCAATTTAGCCAGAAAGATTTTGCCGCTGTCCATGATCTGCGCGAAGTCTAGCCGGTTCTCCGGCTGTGATACCATGTGACGGATGGGCTTTTGGGCAAGGAACGTGTCCAGGCGCGTCAGTATCGAGCCGATGGACTTGTTGCCGGACAGGTGCGGGAAGCTTTTCTGCCAGTAATACACGACTTCCAAATCTCTGACGGATTTCAGAAATTCATTGCGAAATGACGGTTCAATCAGGAACCGGCGCAAATCGGCGATGGTGCCGCGCCTCTCGCTTTCCAGAAAGGCCAAAATCGCGTTTTGCAAAACACTGTTCATCTGGTCCCCCCAAGTGCTGGAAAGACGCTGAAACACGGCAATCAAATCAGACGCCAAAAGGTTTTTCTCAAGCTCGCTGTGGGCGGACAGGATGTTGAATCCGATGGAATACTCTGCATCGGACGGGTCAACCAAAACCACGTCGTCAATGCGGCTGGACGGGATGATGCCGCAAATTCGATCAATCAAATCGCCATGCGGGTCCAGCACGGCAACGCCTTCACCATTCTCAATGTCCTGTCGGATGGTCTGGGTCGTAGCCGTTGCGCTTCTTGCGGGCTGGCGGTTTCTTGGCACTCATGTCACGCCCTCCAGCAGCGGTTCCACATCCAGCAGGCTGTTGAGCACGGCATCAATTTCCTGGGTCGTCAGCGTCCAGCCTCGTCCCGGCAGTTCGACAATCACGGCCCATTTGAAGCGATGATAAAAGTTCAACGACCGTTCGTCGTCCTTGCAATGGTCGGCCAGAATAGCCAGCGCCAGTTGGGCCGGGCCGCTGCCGCAGTAGCCCCATTCAAATCCAGTCGGACTGTGATTCCACAGGTCCAGCCGGGGATTGAGCGGGTGGCCGTCCGCCGTGACGATGGCGGCATACCCTTCGCGCCGTCCCTCATATAGCTTCACAGAACACCTCCGATGAATTGCTGCATTTCCTCGGCGCTCAACTTGTCCGGCTGCTGCCCCTCGTGCGCAAAGACGTGAGTTCTGACAAAGACGAACTTCGCCAGACGCACGGCAATGTCTTCCCGCCCCGCCCGTCCAGACTCGTCCTCGTCCAAGATGACGATGACCTGGCTATGCCGGTCGGTGTGCTGTTTGATCAATATCTCCTGCGCGGTAGACATGGTGCTACCCATGAGGGCAACCACCTTTTTGCAACCGAACTGGTGGAGCTTCATGCAGCCAAAGAAGCCTTCGACGATGACGAGCGGCCCCGGCTCCTTGCTGGCCCGGTCAAGATTGAACAACTCCTGCGATTTGCGGAATCCCGGCGGCAGCTTGTATTTGGGCGTGTCCTCGGCCGGTTCGCCGGGGAAGCGCCCCGCATACGCCACCACCTCGCCTTTGACATTGTGAATCGGGATGGCGATACGGTCGGCCATCATACCCTTGGAACAAAAGCCCGCGCCGAAATCAATGATGGTTTCCAGCGAAAGGCCGCGCTCCTGCGTGAGATACGGATGCTCGCGCTCCAACTTGTCCAGCCGGAATTTGAGCGGCGGGTTGGGGGTTGCGTTTTCCACAACTGGTGCCGGTTTTGCAGTCGGCCTGGGTCGGGGTGCGGCCTCGGTCTTCGTTGTCTCGCCCTTTTCATCGGCTTCCTGATTGGTATCAGCCGACATTTCCTGCGGATCGAGGTTGAACCATTCAATCGCTTTCAACGCCGCCGCGTGGATGCTCGCATTTTCCATGTAGACGATGAAATCCAAGACATTCCCGCCGTGTTTGCACTCGCTGAAGCAATTCCAGATGTTTTTACTGATACTGACCCTGAACTGCGTCGGGTTGCTGCCTTTGTGGATGGGACAGGAACCATTCAGGCTGTCGGTGCCGCGCTTGAACTGGTCGAGGATGCCGTAGTGATCAAGCACCTGCTCCATGGTGATGGCCGCTTTGACGGCCTTGAAGTCAACGAACGATGATTTAGACATATATGCTCCTGTGTTTGTGGTTGTGAAGAACGGGTGCGGCTCACGAATTGAGCTGCATCCACAGGCCATCCTACCGGGTGGCAGGGAAGTCAGGAGACGGGAGTATTTGCCGGATTGGCAAGTCGAGAAGCGGGGACAACGCACCGGTTTTGCCGCTGTGCCAGACGGCCGAGAACAAATCTTTTTCCAAAACGGACTGGTCGGCGAAGAGAAACAGGCCGTGGCTGCGTTTCAAAGTGGAACATGCCGCAAGAAGCGACTGCACCCGCGCGGCGCTCGCCGTGATGGTGAGGACGCGGAAACGGGGGATGCCCAAATACCGCTGGTGAACCTTGTTGGTCCACGTCGCTTCGTAGGCGAGCAACTTGCGTTGGAATGACGTTTGGACAAGGTTTGTGCGGACAACGGGCATGGTGCCCCGGTCGGCTTCAAGGAAAAAATACGTCCGTTGCACCTGGCCGCTGGCATCGCGGTATTCCAAAGCGAACACCCGGTCGGGGATGACGCCAAGATTCATGCCGCCCTGGATTTTCACCCGCCATTGGAACGGCTGTTTTACTACCGGCAAATCAAGCTCGTCTTCGTAAAGAAGTCGGATGCCATGCTTTCGGCAGGCAAGTTCAAGGGACACCATTGTCTCGGAGACCAAAAGCGCGTGATCAAGGAATATCTGGCCGATGCCCCGGTTCTTTTCGCTCCAAAGCGGGATGTCGCCAAGTTCCTGTTTGAGCAGCATCCCACCCTTCCCGCTCAAGCCATATACGATGGGGCGGGTGCCGGGCCTGTCATAGTAGTGAAGCTGGGCGCGGGGCCGTTCCAAGAATCCGTGATGGTAGAGCAGCTTCAATCGCCGTAGCACTTGCAACTGACTGTCGCCGACAAGCGCGATGATCTGGCGGGAACTCAAAAACCGGTGCCGGTGAACGAGCCGGATGATTTGGCGGTCGCGCTGTGTGAGTTGCATCGGGGCAACTATGGCGCGCTCAAAGCGGGGAAGTCGGTTTTCCATTCCGCCACAATGATGCAGATGGGAGAAATGGGGGAGACGATGAAACTTGCCAGCGGGGAAAGTGAGTCAGATTACTGCCTTAAAGCACAAGTGAGACTCTGGCGACTGCCGCCGTTTTTATATCACCCGTGACAACCACAAAACCTCTGCGGCGATACCACTCTGGCAGACGCGGGTTGTTCTTGAAATCATATTGTTTGATTTCACCCTCCATGCACTTCGCCAATTTTTTCCGTCCATAATTCGCCAAGAAGTCAATCATGGCGGTGCCAAGTCCGCGATTTTGATAGTTGGTGATTCGCCACCGTTCTGGCGGGAAGGAGAAAGCCAAAAAAAATAAATCCACAAAAAACAACCGTGGGCGCATGGCTTTTTCATCAATGTGAAGGTCATCAATGTGCAAAACATCACCTTCAAAATGGCAGTTCGCATAGCCTGCACGGTTGCCATGATATTCAATATTGAAACGCTCGTAGCCTCCCGGATCACATTGGGTGACCTGGTATTCTCGGTCGTATTTGTCACAAATAATGTTCATTTGCCAGAGCTGGTTTGATCTTGAAATTATCATTGGAAAAATTAACGGGTTGGACAGCCTTTGTCCAAGCCCTGTGCTAAATTGTTCACATGCCAAATTTCAAAAAGCATATAACAGTAGGCGCTGCCGTCGGCGGTGGCGCAAATCTTTTGTGGCAGCTTTGCAAGATTTTAGACGCACCAAATGCGCCGAAGGATTTTTGGGAAATACTGTCGCGGATTGATTTCCTTGAAATTGCCGCGTTTGGTGTGGTTGGGGCAGGCTGCGCTGCGTTGCCAGACATGATTGAGCCTGCAACCAGCCCGAATCATCGTGCGGCTTTTCACAGTGTCGTTTGCGCCGGCTTTGTCTCCTATGGCGCATTTGGGAAACACACGCATAATTTATCGCCAGTTGAAAAGCACGCCTTGTGTGTCGCAGCCGTCTCATATCTATCGCATCTCGTTTTGGACAGCGAGACCTCCAAAGGTTTGCCACTATTAGGGCTTCCCTCGATCAAGTTTGGATGAATGCGTCCACCGTTCTAACTTCTTCTCAATTTTTGCCCTCGGCACGGAAAACCGCTCGCGTGACCGGGCAATGATTTTGTCTCTCCGGCCCGTATGGCTTTCCAATGGCGGCAACATTTTTGCCCGAAACGGTTCCTGGTTCGCGCCTTCAACCAACAATTTTACCACCGCCTCATATCGCTCCAGGTCGGCAAGGGAAGTCGCGGCAAATGTTTTGCCAAACTCCTTTGCCATCACTTCCGCATCGGTGTAGCCGATGCGAAATGCAACCAGCGTGCCCACGTTGCCGAATACCGCCTGCCGGATCGGTTCTGACAACTGGTCAATGTATTGGTGCGACAGCGTAAGACAGAGCCGGTATTTCCTCGCCTCCGCCAGAATCGAGGCAAACGCATCGGTCGAAAAATTCTGAAATTCGTCAATGAAGAGGTAAAAATCCCGGCGTTCGGCTTCCGGCCGGTTGGACCGCGCCATCGCCCCAAGCTGGAACTGCGTCACCAAGAGTGATCCAAGCAAATTCGCCTTGTCATGTCCAAGCCGGCCTTTGGACAAGTTTGCGATGAACAAGCCGTTATTGTCCATCGCATACGGAATATCCACCTTGGATTTGACCTGGCCCAAGATATTGCGAATGACCGGATTCAAAAGGAACTGGCCGATCTTGTTTTGAATCGGTGCGACAGCCTCGCGTTTGAACTGCTCGTCATATCCGGCGTATTCCTCTGCCCAAAACGCCCGGATGAACGGGTCTTTGATCTGTTGGATGACTTTGGCACGGTGGGCGTCATCCGTAAGCAGCCGGTTGATGCCCAGCATTGTTTCGTCCCGACAATCGAGCAAGGCCGACACGGCATTGTAGAGGATATATTCCAGCCTCGGCCCCCACGAATCCCGCCAGATGGCCTTGAACGCCCCGACGATGCCGGATGCAACCAGATGCCGGTCATCGGGGGCGACGTTGGCGAGCAGATTCAAGCCGATGGGAAACTCGATGTCACCCGGATTGAAATATACGAGGCTGTCGCCTCGCTTGGGCGGAATATGGTTCAATAATTCCTCGGCCAAATCTCCATGCGGGTCAATGACGCCAACACCATGCCCAAGGATAATATGTTGCAAGATCAGGTTGCGAAGCAGGGTGGTCTTGCCGGAGCCGGTTTTACCGATGATATAAATATGCTGACGCTCATCAATCGCGGCAATGCCAAAGGGCTGGGGATCACCCCAGCCGAAACGCTTGCCGATTGTAATGGGTTGGTCATTCATGGTGCCAGAACCAGCCTCCACTCCTGCCGCTGGCCAAATCCGGTGGCGGTGATTTACGGCGGGGTGACATCGGCAGAAGTGCTTTGTGGCACGCCGACGAGGTAATGGGGGCTGGTTGCGGAATCCGAAGGAGACTGCCATCGTAGCACGGCACCCGTAAAATGGACGCGCCAGTCGGCGCGGCTATTTCATTCGAGCGCCCAGTCGGGCGATGCTTTCTCCCAGCTAGTGGCAAAACGTAGTGTCTTGCCTAGTTCGGCCGTGATACCCGTTCACCCGTCGTCCTCCGCCTTCAGGGCGAACCGGTCGCGATAGCGCTTTCCGGTCGTTGGGCGATAGCCCTGATCATAAAACCAGTCCCCAACGTGTCGGCGGATAGTGGCCGACAAATCTCTTTCTGGCTAAAGGACAACGGGTAGTGTCCTATAGCCCGGCTAGCCCGCAGGGAGGAAAGGTTAAGTCGGGCGATAGCCGACGACACGTTGGGAGCCAGTGGTGCGGCGGTTAAGCCGTGCAATTAAATAGTTGGGCAGATTGCCCCTACATATCTTATATGTCGCCCGTTAAAGCGGGGTAGTTTGCCCCTTGACGGCATTGCTGACAGGAGTATAATAGGCAGTGAGATTACGAAGAAGAAGCTCCCATGTAGGTTCCGTCCTACAGCGGGGCTTTTTCATTTTGGCTGATGGAATTCCAGTCGTTCCTTGAACCGATCCAGGAACACATGCTTTTCAGGCACGATGCGCTTCAAAAGCACAGAGCATTTTTTCGGATTTGGACTGATGACGCATTCCAGCTTTTCCTTTTTTATGAGGTATGAAACAAGACAGGCGAAATCACCATCACCAGTGACGATCACGGCTCGCTCGTAATCTTGAAAATCAATCATCGCTTGAAGGACCAGTTCGGCATCACAGTTTCCTTTGATTTCCTCGTTCGCATTTTTCAATGTGGGTTTGAAGATGAGGGTGTAGCCCCAATTCTGAAGATCGCGGTAGAGGCCGCTGAATTCGGAAACGTAGCCTAAAAACAGATAGGCCAGGGAGACGTGATATTTTTCCTGCAAAAAAACTCTAAATCGGCGATAGTCGAGTTTCCAGCCGAGTTCTTGAATTCCTCTGTGTAGATTTGCGCCGTCAATGAAGGCATAGTCTCCTCCCCGTTTTGCCATTACCAGCCATCATACCACGGGTAGTTGTAACGTGGAAGATGCGGAAAGCGGGGTAAATTAAGTGAACAACGTGGTTAAAAACAGTTGAATTTATCTCCAGTCGTCTTACAATCTCCCGCCTATGAATACATTCCTGACATTAACGTCCGCACAATTGAGGCACGCCGCCGACACCAAAGAGAAGATCGCCAGTTTGGAAAAAGAACTGGCTGCACTTCTCGGTGCGCCTGCACCAGCCGCCACGTCTAACGCGGCCAAACCAGCGAAAAAGAAACACACCATGAGTGCCGAAGGCCGCGCCCGGGTGGCGGCGGCACAAAGAGCGCGTTGGGCCAAAATCAAGGCCGCAAAGCAAAGCTGATTCGCGGTGACACAGTTACAGGGGCAGTCTTGAATGACTGCCCTTTTTGCTTTGGTGTGGCTCTACCGGAGACTTGCCAATCCGGCAAGTTCTAGCGTCGTGCCGGGTTTGCCTTCAATGCGTATCCTGCGCGTATATGAAAAAAATAATCACAAAACCAAATACGCCCGTCGTTCCGTCGCATCGTTCCTTCCGTAGATTTGTCAGCCAGTTATTTTCCAGTCTTATCAAACGCCAAAGCTGCAATCATCAGGCGGAGATTCAAAAAGTCATCGCCATGCTAGAAGACATTGGTGACTCAATCGAAATCATTGCCCGCGAAATCGCCCGGCAGATCAGATCGTGAGAATGGGTGTGGTATTCAGCTCGCTCCTTATCTTTGGAAGAAGGGAATTTGCAAAAAAGATAATTCATTGCTAGGATTCCAAACATCATGGAACGCCCGCTTACTTTCAGGGAAGAAGCCAATGCCATAACCGTGTGGGCGTTTCGGAACGGCTACATCGAACAATTGCACCGTGGCAAATACTCGGAACTTCTGGAAACGCCGGGGCTTTCGCGGATTACGGACACAGAAATGAAGCGGCTCAATATCGAATTTTCAAGCAAGATTGCGGAGATTTTGGTGATGCGGGAAACCAACCCTGCTGAATATGCCAAGAACATTGTTTATTTCCTACAGTATTGCGAGAAGTGGGATAAATAACTCCTGCGCACCCCTGCCGCACAAATGGTCATTTGCGCCGTCTCATGCAAACGTCCAATCCCTGCAGCAACTCATTCCAACGCAGTATGGTATCCTGAATTGTGTTCCAACTGAAACCTGGTGAGGGCACTTGGTATAAATAACAAATTTCAAGAAGGCCTTACCCTAGGCCGTTTCTTGGTTTGTTCTGACAGTGGAGACTTCCTCTGCCACCGTCTTAAAGAATTCCCCATACAGATCCTGCGCGGGCACCTTGTAGATCGCGGAAAGCCTGAACAGGTTGGTGACGCACGGGAAGGCTGTTCCTTTTTCCCAGTGGGACATTCTGTCGGTGTTTTTAAGGCCAAGCCTGGCAGCGACATCAATCTGGCGCAATCCGGCCTGCTTGCGATAGACACGGAGCATATTTGGAATCGGTTGTTTTGTATTCGTGGTGATGATGTTAAGTGAATGGTGAAAATAAGGTAGGTGTGTAAACTTGCCAATCTGGCAAGTTAGGAGATACAGCCGTATCTCGCTTTACTTGTCTCCCAGCCTGTCCAGGCTATTCCTCTCCCGCAGCCACGAATCGAAGACAATATCAGCCAGACGATCCAGTTTCTCTCGTAAGGCGAGTATCTCTTCTTCCGAAAGTGTATCGGCCAGAGGCCCAAGCGACTTTTTGAATTCTTCTAATGGAATCATGCAATGGGAAATATGTCATATCTCCCATATCAAATCATTCCGTCAACCAATCCCAGTCTTAAATGAATACTCGATTTGTTGTTTAAGCCAACAATCGAGATCGTCAATCACCCGCATCCACTTCTTTATGGTATTTTCGATGGCGTTCCAACCCAAACCTTGTGAGTGCACACAAATATCATTTTGAGGGTTTGTTGGTGAAAGAGTGAATATCCAAGCCGTTTTTGCGGTTCCATTGACGATATTCGCATAGGTTGGCAATTCCTCGAAGATCAAGCTGAACAAATTCAGTTGTTGCTGTGTGTTATCGTGGTTTAATAGCAATTCCGGCAGGTGTTCCAAAAGGTATTTCCCATGGCGTTTGAAACGACCTATATCCTCCTCGGTGATGTCCATTTTCTGACTTTCGCCGGCCGCCGAATTGATGTGCGCCTCAAGCTCTTCAATCCCCGTTTCGAGCTGCGCGCGCAGGACCGGACTGGTGGTCGCGACGAATGCCTCCGCTTTGGCTTTTTGTTCCGCTTTAAGTTCGGCGATGGTGCGGTGAACATTGATTGATGATTGAATGATCTCTTTCTTTCGCTCGTGATATTTGTTCAACAAGGTTGCTTCCATCGAATCAAAAATCTCCGGCTTTAATTGAAGCTGTCTGATGAAGCTTTCAAACGTCGCATCAAAGTGTGTTTTTGGCACACCAATATATTTATGATTCCGCGAGCAGTGGTAGGTGGGAAATGTCTGACCACTTCTCCCGCGTGGGCAACTGCCGGAAAACGTTTTGTGACACGAATCGCACAAAACGAGGTTTTTATAGGGAAAGAGGGGGTTATTGCGCGTCCGCACGGCCGTTGTCCTTTCAGGATGATAGTCATAAAGGATTTGGAGGCCGGCAGAATCATCCTTGATGAAAACGTTGCCGCGATTTGCGCGATTAAAAGTCTCAATGGACACCAGGCCCTCATATTGAGCCTTAATGGGCCGATGGCGCGTCCACTTCTCGCACATGACGCCGCAGTAGATGGGGCGGCGTATGACTTCCTGCAATCGCTTAACGGACATTGGGAGTCCGCCCGTTGAACCAATGACTTTTTCATGCGCCCGATCCCAACGGTTTTGTGTTCTGGTGCGATAACCTATGGCATTGATCCGCTTCACGATTTCCTTGTCCGTGTGTGTTCCTGCCGCCCGGAGCCTGAACATTTCCAAAATGAACTTGGCGCGTTCGGGATCGGAAACTTGAATGACTTTCTTTTTGCCATCAATTAAAACCTTTTTATTCAGGTAGCCGTCCGTTGACTGCCGGATCTTAAACCCTTGATTGGTCAATTCGATTTCGCGCCCGATCATCCTCGTCAAGATGTTCGTGACTTCGGCTTTGGCCGTGTTGGCAATCACTGTCTCAGCAATCTCGCTCGGCGAAGTCCTGCTCCAGTCATATTCAAAGCCGACGTGTTCAAGGGTATTCTTCATCGGCTGGATGACGCCGTAGGTGTCAATCATCTCAACGCCGTGGGCGGCAAGTCTCTGCTTGATGCCCTCATACGAATAGCTCCCGCCTCTCGTAAAGCGGTCTATGACTCTGAACACGAAATAATTCACCTTGCCCGGATTTTTCCCGATGTAATCGAAAACTTCATCCAAGACCGGTCGCTTGTCTTTGCGCCCGCTGAAAGTCTCACGAAACACAGTGCCGTTTGGGACAATGGCAAAACCTCTGTCGGCAACGAATTTCCGACAGATGCCGTCCTGCGTGTCCAGGCTTTCGCCTTCCTGCGCCGACTTTGCAGAACTCACACGGCAGTAGATTATGCAGTTTTTATTTTTGGTGTTGGACATGAAAAACAGGAAAGGGGTGACGATGGTGAACACAACGTCGAGAAAACATTGAACATTACCACCCCGTTCCTGTATCTGAAATTCTGGCCGGATAATAGGCTTCTCTCGATTGTTGTGTTCGCGGCACTATATCAGATTACGGATTTCTTTGCCATTTCTGGCTGTTGATTGCGCTTCCTTAACCACACGTCAAAAAGGATGTCGGCGAGCCGATCCTCCAAATCTCGCAAATGCTCAATTTCAGCGGCAGAAAGATCTGCCGCCACCGCTCCAAGAAGCTTCTTAAATTCAGAGATAGGTATCATTTTGACGGATGTGGTGTTTCCACGACGATTACCTTACCGGGAAGCATCTATGAACTGGAGACGGCAGAACTTGCCGGATTGTCAAGTTTGACCCCGCTGTCATATTGACAGAAAGTGATAGGTGTGCTGTAATACTGCACCAATACCGAGCCATGCCAGCCCGGTGTTTTTCATAAAAACTTGCCAATCTGGCAAGTTTTAGGGTCTCCTGCATTTGTCGGCTGCGGCATATCGTTCCCCTTGAACTCACATAGAGTTTGCTTCACATGGCTTCGCTTTCAAACTATTTACGCACCAATCGAAAACGACTGGCACTTTCACAGGAGGAAGTGGCCTTCATGTTGGGCGGAACCGGGGAGAACAAGGGAAGCAAGGTTTCCCGCGATGAGAGTTTTGACCGCGAACCGGGTTTGCGTGCCGCCCTGGCCTACGAGGTGATCTACGGCAAGCCGGTTCGTGAACTGTTTGCCGGCCTGTATGAGCAGGTGGAACAGGATGTGGCAAAACGCGCCAAACTTCTCAGCTATCGTCAAGGGAAGCCTAACCCCAAACGCCATGAGTCGCTTATCAATCTGGTTTCTAAATTAAAAGTTTAATTACCTAAACATGAATCACAACAAATATTTTCGTGTTTTCGCCGTTTCGCTTTCGGCCAATGGGTTTGGTTATGCCGTCATGGAAGGCAACACGCTGGTTGACTATCGTAACAAGGTATTCCTCGCCGACAAGAATGCCAATTCTCTTACACAGATTAAACGGTTGATCGTTCGTAACCAGCCTGACGTATTGGTGCTGAATGATGTGAACGCCAAAGGCACCTACCGGGCGTCGCGCATCAAGGAACTGCACCGTAAGGTCGTTACACTGGCAAAGAAGCACAAGCTCACGATGGCAAAGTTCTCGAATGCAGAGTTGCGGACGATGCTGCTGGGTGATCCAAAGGGGACAAAACACGACATGGCGGAATATATTGCCAAGCAGTTTCCTGATGAGTTTGCATCGCGGGTGCCCCAAAACGCAAGGCATGGACAAGTGAACTGAGCCGCATGGACATTTTCGATGCCGTGGGGCTGGCGGTGATGTTTCGGATGAAAACGAAGTAGAATTTGTCAAAATGCACCAAAACAGCAACGTCCTGCGCCGACTTCACAGCGTCCTCGATTTTTTTATCCGCCGTGTTCGGCATTTTTCCGAACGCGAAAAATCATAGCCCGATTCCGGCAAAAGAAAATAAAAAATGCGCTGCTATTTCAGGCTCAAGGCTGACGATGCTTCCGAATCGGACAACGACCGGGTGAAGGAACTCGAACGCGAGAATTTGGATTTGAAGATTACGAACCGTGGCAAGGATTTCCTGATTGAGCAAATGCAAAAGGAGCGGGACGGATTTTTCAACCGGCTTTTGACCACCAACCGGAAAATGGGGGAATTGGAAACAAGGCTGCTGCAATTGGAAGAATCGAAAAGTGAAAAACGATAATTATTGGAACGACGATGGAAAGTTCATTGTCGCCCCGGTCTTTCAACCGGGGCGACGCGAGCAACGTGACGTCGCAGTTCGCCGCGCTGCGTTTCAATCCGCGCCCCGGTCACGTGACCGGGGCGACCCGCGTCGGAAAAGATTTCATTCCCGATGTGCGTGTTTCAATCCGCGCCCCGGTCACGTGACCGGGGCGACTGTGGCCTCCCTAACTGGCGAAGTCGCAAGTGTTTTGTAACCCATTTCCGCAAACCTGCCAATTCTTCTCGTGCAGCAGAATGGTGAATGTCAAAGAACGATGGAAATAATGCGCTGCCATTGGGTTTGCGCGTCGGCGCGAAACCCCGGCCTCCAAGCCGTCACTCATGGTTCGCGGAAGCGGAGTCACAAAATCAGCGGTTCGGCCAGATCAATTGGCTTGTCCACGCCATGATGTTCAATCTTCTGTTTGGCTGTTTCATCAAGATAATAAAACCGCAGCGAGTCTTCGTCATTTTTAATTTCCCGCAAAAGCCGGTCTTTAAGCTGCACCCATTCGGTCTGGCCAACCTGACATTCAAACACACTTTTCTGCACGCGCACGCCGTAATCTTCACAAGCGCGAGCGACGCGCCGCAATCGGCGGAGTCCGGGTTTCTCGACTGTCGAAACATCATAGGTAACGAGAATTAGCATGACGATATTATTTAGGAACGAGCGGAACATATTCCGCGATGTCGCCGCGCAAATGCCGCGCCAAAATGCGCGCCTGAATATACGGCATCTGGGCAAGCCGCAAATTCTGATCGAGCAGCGGATGTTTCAAGGTTTCCTGTTTGCGTTCCTGATAGGCTTTGATGACGAGTTTGCGTCCGGTGTCACTGAATTCCACCGCGCCGCCTTCGCGTTCCACAAAATGTTCCGGCGCGATCTGCTGCCGGTTGATGAGCGTGACAGCCAGCCGGTCCGCCAGCCACGGGCGAAATTCCTCCATCAAATCCAACGCCAGCGATGGACGATTGGGACGATCCACATGAAGGAATCCGACGAACGGGTCTAGGCCGATGCTTGTGAGCGCCGACACACAATCATGCCGCACCAGCGCGTAAAGAAGCGACAGCAAGCAATTGACACGGTCGCGTGGCGGGCGACGGCTGCGGGTGCTAAAGGTAAAAACTTCACGCTGCTGCTTGAGCATGAACGTGAATACGGAAAAATAAAGTTGCGCCGCCATGCCTTCCGCGCCGCGAGCTTTTTCAATGTCGGTCTGCCTGGCAAGATATTGCAGTTGTCTCGCCAAGGCTTCGATGACTTCCTGCAATTTTTCGCGTTCGGCTTCATTGTCATTTTCTCTGGCGGCGCGGAGCAGGCTGTTGCGGCAATTTTGAATCTTCCCGGCAATAATCTGCCGGGCGAATGCAACGCACTTCGCCGACTCGTCCGCCGCGCGAAACTGGGCGCGGCGCAACGTTACGCTGGTATCGGCCACGCCAGTCATGCGCGCCTGCAAATAACCAAACTCGCTGTGGTAATTTACGGCAACGCCGTGTTCCCAGCATAAATCTAGCGCGGGCGGGCTGATGGTGCTGGCACCGAAAACGCAAATGGATTCTAAGTGATGAATTGGAATGGAAAGTTTGCGCCAATCGTCGGCCTTATCGCGGGTGCGTTCCGTTGTCGGCAAATCAGCCGGATATACCGGCACTTCCACTTGCAACGTCAGATGGTCGCGCGCGACATAACTGCCGGGCGTCGTCAGATAAAGTGTGTTTTGTTGAATCTCCATAATTTGAGATTGGTCGCTGGATCAGGTTTCAAAGAGTCGTTCGGCGGCATGATGCAATGCCGCTGGCTGGCTGGTCACGCGCGGCTGGCAAATTTCATAGAGCGAACATTCTTCGCACGCTTCGCGAAATACCGCACGCGGGATGTCTGTTGAAGCCAGCAATGCGTGAAGGTCGGCGATGGTTTTTTCCGTCAACGTCCGCAGTTCGGGCGAAAATTCGATTTCACGACGGCGCTTGCTATCCGCGTGAAAAATGGCCCCGCGCGGAATGGCGATATGAAACATTTCCTCCAGACACAATGCCTGGGAGCAAAGCTGGGCGTCGTCATTTTCCCACTGCCGGCGTTTGCCTACTTTGAATTCAACGGGGAAAAGCGAACCGTCGGGACGTTGTTCAATAATGTCACATTTACCATTCAAACCCAGCTTGTCGGAAAAGACCGGCAACGCCCGCAAAAGCTTCACGCCTTTGGCAATTTCATAACCGCGCAGATCAGCGTGTTCGTGAACAATGTCGCCGCGCGCCGTGTGTTGGTTGGCCGAACGCCAGCCCTCGACCACTTTCAATGCCGCCCGGCGATTGCAGTAGAGAAAATCGTTCAACAACGAAAGTGCCAGTGGTTCACGCATTTTGGCCTTCGCCGGGGATGTGCGGAAACCCGCGCGCCCCGTGCCAGAAACGGACAATTTCCAAACTCTGATCCGTGTCATTCATCCGGTAAATAATCCGATACGAACGGAAGATAATTTCGCGCAACTCCGGCCGGCGAAACTCCGGCACCACCCGGCAGCGTTCCGGGAACGTATTCCGCAACAGCGCCGCGTCGAGCAAATGATTGCCCATGCGCTCGGCGGCGATGGCGTTGTGGGGCGCGATGTAAGCGACGATGCGCTCCAAATCGCTCAACGCGTCGTCGGAGAGGAATACTTTGAAATCCATTGCGGGATGCGTTTGCGGGCTTCTTCCAACGGAATCCGCTCGCCGCGATCCAGCGATGCCAATCCCTCCTCAACCGCCTGCCGGAATTCCAATTCGTAGATGGCATCAACGAGCGTGGCATCCGGCGGCAACTTTTCCGCGACTTCCAACAAGATGTCTTTCGCACTCATAGTTTCAATAGATAATCCATTCCCATTTTAATTGCCAGTTTGCAATCGTTTTCCAATCGTTCGCTCCGGGATTTAATGGCGGGGATGAAGTTGAACGCCTTTGGGCAAAAGCAAATTTTTTGACTCCTTGTGTTTTAATTTATCATCCGCTTCCCAGTGGTTGATAATCTCGTAGTCATCGAATGATTGCGGGCCTTCTTTGTCGCTACCATCCGAGTTCTTCTTCAGGCGGACTTCGATGCCTTCAAATAGGATGTGGGCGTGGGCGCAGCCGAGACGGGCTTCGCGCCGGTTTTGATCCTTGTTGATTTCCGGCTGTGTGCCGACGTGCTTGAAGTCGTAGATGCCGCGCACGATCATATCGCCACGCGCGGCAGAATGGTCGTGGGTGAAGAGGTTGTTCACGGCGGCGAAGAATAGCTCGAGATCGGCGTTGGTGAACCCGGTCTTCTCGGCGAAGGCGGGCGAGACGTAGCACTTGGCCGCATAAAGGGCGTAGGGAACTATGTGCTTGTGTCCCATCGTGCGCTCACTCGCGGCGTCTTCTTCCTTGGTGACGGCGCAGCGAGTCACAGTGATTTCAATTGGCGTGATGGGGTGAAAAGATTGGCCAAAGGTGAATTGAACCGGGCCGCGCACTTGACCCCACGCGGACCCTTTCATCAATTCGTCACCAGTAGATAACACGCCGCCGAAGGTGCGGACATCGTAGAACTCGCGGCAAAGCCACCGCATAGCAGCTTCCTGTTTCTTCTCTCTTGTAGTATTGGTTGCATCAGCTTTCGCTGCCACGATGCCTTTACCGATTTCAGTGTTCAACACGGCTCCCTGCTGAATGAGCAGATTGAATCCGTTTTTGTCTTCTTCCCGCTTTGCGTCGAGCTTCCGATCTTTTTCCGGCCCGAACTCTGCGACGAAGTTCCGAACCTTGCGCTTAAGGCATACGTCGGTGACGAGGCCGCGATTGGAGTTTGGTTCAATGCGCGGCATGTTACCGGCATCAGGGTCGCCGTTTGGATTACCATTGGTGACCTCGAACAGCAGAACGATGTCGTGGCGGTTAGTGAGTATGTCGTTGTTCATAATTTGTCTTTGAATGCGATTTATTGCTGGTTGATTTATGATTTGTTCTTTTCTGCAATGGCCTTGGCAATGGATTCGGCGTCGGCGGCTTTTTGTTGGTAGAATCCCAGCGCGAAACGGCCTTGCGCTTGCAAGTCGAGCACGCGTGGAAAATGCGGCGGAGTGCGCTTGGTGCGCATGTCGTCGGTCTGACCGAAAAGCGCGCAGATTTCCGTGATGCGCCTTTCGATGGCGGCAGCGGCACCACGGCCTTTGTCACCCTGACCGGCCAACTTTTTTAGGTGGTGGACGTGGAGCCGCCATAGAATGTTAAAAGCCGCGTTCGGTGTGGCGGAGGCGGTTCCAAAGTAACGTTCGACCACGCCGGGGCCTTCCAGTTCGCTGACGACTTTACCTTCAGCATTGCGTTTTTTGTGGGACTCTTGTTGAAGGGCGTCAAACACAGCCAGTAGGCGTCCGCAGTTGTAAGCGATGTCATTGGTGTCAGCAACGAGTTGAGGTTTTTGTTCCATAGATTTGTGTGGATTGCGATTAAGGATGAGTTTGAGCAAAGCGAAACGAGCCTGACCGGACGGTGGTATCGGCTGCCCGGCTTTACGAAATTCTTGCTGGAGACCGGGGTGAAGCTGGGGATGGATGAACCCCTCGTCGTCTTTTAGAAGGTGTGTTTCCAAAATGCGGTCGCCATACTTTGCCAAGTCGGCTTCCAAACGGCGAAGAACTCGTTTGATAAGCGAAAGCGAAACCGGCGTGCCTTCGACGGCTGCCCGGTAAAGCTGGGCTGGAAGATCTGCAATCTGAGCGTTGGCTTCCTTGGGATTATTCGAGTCTTTGGGGTCGCGCACCGTGGCGCGACACAGGTCGTCAATTGCTGGATAAGCTGGTTCCTCTTTAGGAAGGGGCGGAATTGCCGCCAAATTCAAATCTTCAAACCATTGCTTCAAGTTCGTTTTCGCTTCGTCGAGACTTTCAACTAGCCAATGGTGACGTTAAATGCCAGCACGGCGGAGCAGGACTTTCAATTGAAACCAACGCCGAAGACTCCGGTAACGCAGCAGGTGAATCGTCAACCGACTTTGAGTTTCACAACCGGCCCACAGGGCGCGACGTTGAAAATTTTTGACGGGACACAGTTTGTTCCAGTCACCGCTGCCAACACGCCGTCGCCCAATCTCATGACGATTGTGCTGACGCACGGATGGATTAATCCGCTCTTGCCGGGTGCAAGCGGGATTGATGACTGGCCGACGACGCTTGCGGCAAATTTGCGCGCGAACGGAATCACCGCTAACGTTGCCAATATCATCGCGTGGGATTGGCGGACTGCGGCCACAGGCATAGCCCCGCCGCAGATTAACACTCCGAGTCAAGGCGTGGCGCTCGGAACAAACTTGCTTGCCGCGCTTGGCGCAAATTATTCGCACCCGGTTCATTTTTTCGGGCACAGTCTTGGCACGATGGTCAATGCCGCTGCGATCAATTTTCTGCATGGCGAGCGAGTGCCGTCAACACGCGCTGACATTTCGCCGACGCCGTGGCCAAACAGCGGTGAGCCATTCATTCATGTTACGTTGTTCGATGAAGCAGCCGATGTGACAGAAGGCACAACCGCCAGCCAGTTAATCTTTGACGGGAACACGGTGAGCCAAAGTTCGTCGCCAGAGCTATTGTCCGCCGATAATAATTCATCGCTGAACTGGAGTCCGCCGCTGCCGATTCATTATACATGGGCTGATAATTATGTATCATTGGTCGGATTTTATCATCCGAACGCGGTGAATGTTCTTTTGCAGGACGGTTTCGTTTTTTATGGTCTCCTCGCGCACAGCTATCCACAACAATGGTATGGCGAATCCATTGCGAATCCACTGGACGCAAACAATCCGCTCGGTTTTCAAAACAGTTTTGAATATGCAAAAAAGAACAGCCTGCCGTTTTCAATCATTCCGCCAGCGGAATTAAGCGATGCGTATTGGCAGACATCTTTATCGGAACAATTGGCGTTATCGCCGATACCGCTGGGATTGGGGCCTGTCGTTATTGACGCGCGTGATGGTGCGTTTGATGTGGCTTTTTCGGCGTTTGGGAACAAGGCCACTGCGGTTGTCGCAGGATATGATGGAGCAGTGCAAGTTGTGGGTGATGTAAGCACGGCCATCCAAGACGGGACACAACAGGCTGGCCAGATCATTTCCCAAGGGGTCAATTATGTCAGCGGCGTCGCGGCACAAGGCGGGCAGGCGGTGGTAAATATAATTGATTCGTCAGCTTCTCTTGGCTTGTTTTTAACCTCACGGATCGGAGTGCCAGGTTCGGTCGTCAAAAATAATTTGCCGCACCCGTTGGGAACACCAGACGGCAACAACGAGTCCAGCACGCCCGCGATGGCTTGGGTGCCGGTGCAATTTCCTGCAAACGCGACAGGCATGGCGTTCGACTTCACCGTGTCTGGCGATCCAATGGATGACGTGCTTGTGTGCGGCGTCGGAACAAACAACTTATTTTCGCTTGAAGCGAAATACATTCCGACAAACACGCTTTCGACGAGCACCTTGATTGATGTTTCGCAGTGGTCAGGCACGACGAACGAATTGTTCTTCGGATTCATGGGCGGCACATCAACCAACACCACGCTGCAAATTCAAAACATCCGCTTCTATTCATTTGCCTTCCCGCAATTGCAAATTCAACCGATGAACGGGGTGCTCGTATTGTCCTGGCCCAGCACGGCCAATGGCTATGTGCTCGAAAGCACGACGAATATCACGGCATCCGCCTGGGAAGCTGTGACGAACGGCCCCATCATCAACGGCAGCAGCTATGTCTTCACGAACACTTGGAGCGATCAATCACGGTTTTTCCGGCTGCGTTCGCAGTAATTTCTGGCGGAGCACGGTTTTATCGGGCGGTGCTGCCGTGATGATGTTGATTTCACTTGCCAGCCGGCAATTGCGCCATTTTCAAATAGAGCCGCGCGGGGCTGTCTGCAAAATCTTCCGCCTTGTAGAATTTCAAGGCGTCCATGATTTTGCTTTCGGGAAATTCGGCGGCGGCGCACAGCAACAATTCTCCCAGTTCATTGCGGTTCGGCCGGCTTATTTGCTTGTAAGGCCACTCGCGTTTCGGGTCGGCATAGGGCGCCATGAATTCGACCGCCTTCAAAATACTGCGGCCATCGGCGGTTTGATAATGCCACAAATCCACGCCGGCGCTGCGGCCCAGCGCGGCCAGTTCCATCTCGGCGCGCAGATTGAACAGGCTGTAATTGAAGGACAGCGTCCGCGCCAGTTCGCGCGGCATTTTCCCGTCCGGTTCGATTTGACTGGCGATGCGTTTCGTGCGCGCCGACAAAAGTTTTTCCCGTGCAAAATCCGTTTTGCCGATGAACAGCGCGAGCGACACCGCCTGCACATCGTAAAAAGTTCCGTGGTTGTTGGACGCCGCGTCTTCGCCCAGACCAATTTTGCTCGTGGTGAGCCATTGAAAATAATCCGCGGCCCACGCGGTCATTTCCTGCTGGTCGTTCGTGGTCCAGGATTTTGAACCGGCGAGCAGGCCGATGGCGTCCACCAAATCCGCGAGGCCGCGTGCGCCGATGAGTCCCGCCGCACGGCCTTCGACACCGCCGGGAATTCCCTGGCCATATTTCAGATTCGGATTCATGCGCGTGGCCGGATTTAGAAACCAGACCCGGACAGTTTCCGCCGCCTTGGCCGCGTATTTTTCGTCGTCGGAAAAATAATACGCGAGCGCGAGCGTGTGCGTGCCGGAACAGACGGAGCCAAAATGTCCGGCATCGGAATCCGCCGCCGCTGCGGGATTTCGCTGGCCGTCGCGGTGGATGTATTTTCCAGCCGGTGAATTGGTGTCGCGCCAGAAATACGGCGCCTGGCTGATGAAATCGTGCTTGTCGCCGCTTGGCGGGATTTGCTTTTTGTCCATCACCGACACGGGCTTCCGGGCAAGCAACCGGTTCGCATCCGCGAGCAATTGGTTTGACGCCGGTTTAAGCAAAACGTCACCAGCGGCGAGCGCGGCCCTGCCGGCGGCGAGCGTTTGCAGATCGGCGCAAAAAATTTTCGGCGGTTCAACGGCGGTTTCCGAGGCTTGAACTTTGCCGGCAAGGATCGTGCAGGCACAACCCGCAGTCAGGGCGAACGCAAAAAATGATCCGGCCGGGGAGAAAAATCTCAAGAGCATGTGTGTTTCATAGACTGACAATGAAGGGTTCAAGTTACAGCGGTTGATTGAATTGAGCGGCCCGCCAAAAAAATGCCGCCGCACCCAACTGATGCGGCGGCTTGCCCCAGCTCAAAACAGGGATTGTTACGGATAGACCAGACGGTAGAACTCCGCCGGCTTCGTCGGATCCATCGTGATGTTGGTTTGATTGATGCCGGCCGAGCCGGCAACGGTCGTCCAGTCATTCGTGTCCGCACTAAGGCCGGAAGCCAGATTATTGGTCTGCACCAGCAGCCGCCAGCCGGTGTGATCCGCCGGCCAGAAGAGTGACAACACGCTGCCGCTGACGCTGGCGGTAATGCTGGGCGGATTCAGATTCACCGTGGAACCGATGCTTAGGACGCCGTTGACGAGATTCGTGGCAACCCAGAAAAATCCGGTTGGAAGCGCCGGCAAGTTGGTGGCGGAGAATGCGCCGCCAATGCCGCCCGCAGCGGTGAACAAGGTGAACGTGTCGCCCCCGGCAAACGCGTCGCCGAGGAGCGAGAGGTTCAGCGTGCCGCCAAGCGTCATTGTGCCGGTGGCAGACAGGACATCGTTGGTTGCGCCGGAAGTGCCGTCGAGCTTCATCGCGTTTGTGCCGCTCAAAATCACGTTGCCGGAAACGGCGAGCGTGCCGATGGCGGAAGATGAGCCGGGCGAGATGGTGGAACTGGATGGAACGGTCACATCGCCATTGACAGTCCCGCTGCCCAGCAAAGTCTGGCCGGTGGCGAGAGTCCACGGCGCAATCGCCGTGACATCGAGCGTCGCGCCGGCGGAAACCGAGACGGACGGGCTGGTGTCAATGGCACCGGCCGCAGTGAGCTGCAATGTCCCGGCGCCCACAGAAGTGGAACCGGTGTAGGCATTGACTGCGGCAAGCTGGGTCGTTCCGGGACCGATTTTCACCAGATTGCCCGGCCCGGTGACCACGCTGTTCACAATCAAAGTGGTGCCGGACTGGTTGGTGAAAATTCCCGCGCTGGCGGCATTGGTCAGGACAACCGTGCCGGATATGGTGGTGCTGGAGTTCTCGGTCCAAATTCCACCACCGCCGGGCAGCACGATGTTTTTGTTCAGCCCGGCAGTCAGATTGTAAAGGTTTAACACGGCGTTGCTGGAAACATTGATGAATCCGGCCGGATCGCCAAATTGCGAGCTGGTGGTCTGAATGGCGAAGACGCCTTGAAGAATGTTCAAGTTCTCCAGGTTCGGATCACTGCAAACACAGGCGACGAGTGAAATTTGATTCGTGCCGGTTTTGGTGATGCTGACCGGGCTTCCGTTCGCCTGCAAGGTGGCGCTGCCGCCGCGAATGTCCCAGCGTCCCGTGCCGCCAAAAGTCGTGTCGCTTGTGAGCGTCACATTCCTGAAGGCGTTGACTTGCTGCGCACCGCTGTTGAAAAGCGCGCCATTGCCGCCCATGCCCGCGCCGGAAACGGTCACCACTTCCGAGCCGAGATTCTGGCCGTTCACATCCAGCGTGGCGCCGCTTGAAATCACGGTTCCCGCCGCCGTCGTGCCGAGCGCCGTGCCGCTGCCGGTTTTCAAAGTGCCGGCATAAACATCCACCTCGCCAGTGAAGGAATTGGCGTTGCTGATGGTCAGCGTGCCGGTGCCATCCTTCACGATGCTGGCCGCGCCGCCAATCGCGCCGCCGCTGATGGTGTAACTGTTCGCGCTGGAAACATTGGTAATAATGACGGGATAAACCGTGATGCCGGCAGGAATGACGATGTTTGTCACGACGTTCGCCACGGAATCATCAAGCAGCACGGTGTCGCCGGAATAAAAATTGTCGGCGAGCGAGGTGCCAAGATTCAACCAGTTTTGCGTGGCATTGTCCCACGACGCGTCGCTGGTGGAAGTCCACTTCAGGTTCGCGCCGCTGGTGCCGGTGATGGTGACACTGATCAAGTTCGCCGTGCTGGTGTCCACGGTTGCGGCGTAATGCGTGTCCGCGACGGTGGGGTTGAAACTGCCGTTCAACGCGCCGGAATAAGTGATGACGCCGTAGCTGAAGCCTGATTGCGGCACGCCACGGATATTGACGGAAAGCGTGTTGTTGTTTGCGTTCAGGTTGCCGGCGACCTGCAGCAGATCGTTCACGTTGTTGCCAACCGTCGGGTCGGCGGCATTCAAATCCAACGCGACGGCCGCGCCGGCAGACAACGTGGCGTCACCAATGACAGAGTAGGTGCCGCTGGCGTTCGCATCGCCGGGATTAATTGTGCCGCTGGCGTTCAGCGGCCCGATGTTCGTGCCGTTGCCGCCGAGCGTGGTGCCGACGGCGTTGGAAACCACGCCGCCGCCGCCGAGGTAGCCGTCCACCATCAGGCTGCCGGAATTCACAATGGTCGCGCCGGAATAACTGTTGGAGGCCATAAGCGAAACCACGCCGGAACCGTTCTGCCACAGATTGCCGGTGCCGGAAATCGCGCCAAACACCGTTGGGTTGTTGCTGAAATTTAGGACAAGATTGCCGTTGTCCGTTATCGGCTGCGCGTTGGCCGGCAGATTTCCGCCCGTGCCGCCGTTGCCGAACTGCACTGTGCCGGCGTTGATGGTGATGCCGCCGCTGAAGGTGTTCGCCCCCGCGTTGGTGAACACCAGCGCGCTGTCGCCGTATTTCGTCAGCGGCGTGCTGCCGATGATCGCCCCGGGGCCGCCGAAGATATATTGCTTCGCGAAATTGGAAACCGTCACGCTGGCGGGCGCGAAGGCGGCGGCAAGGTTCACATTCGTCGCGCCGGCGGCGGTGTCGTCAAATTGAACATTGACGCCGTTTTGGTAAAGCGTCGGGCTGCCCAGAAACGTCCAGTTGGCCGTGGTCAAATCCCAGTTGGTGTCCGTCGTGCCAGTCCAGATGTCCGCACCAATCGGGGCAAAACCATTCGTCACCACCAAATCCACGGACAAGTTGTTAACATTGTTGGAAAGATAACCTTGATACGGCAGCGACCCGGCGGGCAACGAGCCGAGGACAAAATTAAACCCGACATCGCCGATGGAGCCGGAGTATTGGATGATGGGAAATTGCACGGGAAAGCTGCTGATGGGCGGCAGCGCGGCGATGTTGATCGTGTTGGCCGTGCCATCCGCGTTCAACGTCGTCGCCACGACTTCCGGCGTGGCACCGCTGACGCTGATTTGCAACGTGCCGTCAGCGGTTGTGAAAGTGGTGACGGGTGTGGAAACCGTCCCGGCGGTGTTGCTCACCACCAGCGTGCCGCCAGCAGTGATGGCGATGGTGCTGGCACCGGCATGATTTGTATCCGGGACGATTGAATTGGCGAGCACCGTTCCACCGTTGATGTTGAGCGTGCCGGGAGAAATGGCCGCGCCGGCGCCGCCAACGGTGGAACTTAAATTGAGGACGGTGTTGACGACCAGCGTGCCGGCGGTTCCCGTCGTGGCATTGGTATTGACGTTCACTGTGCCGTTGCCGCTCTTGCCGGTGTTGGCGGTCTGACGCCCGACTTGCAGCGTGTTCACATTGATCGTCCCGCCGTCAAAGGTCAGGGTGCCGACACTGTTGCCCGAGCCGCTGGTGCTGCTCGAAGATTGGCCAATGGTCATGGTTGTCACCAAAATGTCCACGATGCCACCGGTGAAATTGCAGGTGCCGTTGCAGCTCGTCGTGCCGCTGTTGTTTTCACCATTTCCAATCACCCAGGTCGAAATGGGGCTGACGCCGTTCGTGTTGCGGAAAAACGCCACGGGATTGTTGAACGCGGAATTAAAATCCATCCGCACACCGGTTTCTTTCTGCCGGGCAATCGAAAAACTGTCGGCAAAAATGGCGTTGGTCTGGCCAAGCGCGAGCCGCGTGGTGCCGCTGCCGTTGTTGCTCCCGCTCAACCCCAGCGAAATGGCCGGCGATGCCCCCGACGCCGTGATGGTATTCGTCTTTGCCAGCAGCAGGACGCCGGTGGAACGGTTTGCTCCCGAGGCAACGGATGCCACATCCACCCGGCTGATTGTGGCGGTGAACGTGTCCAGCCCGCTCATGTCCAGCGTGGCCTGACCGCTGCCCGCCGAAGACGGGCCACCTTGGCGGACGGTTAGGCTGGCAGCCGGGTTCGTCATCAACAGCGTCGCGCCCGCGCCAGTGATGTTCGCCACCGGAACCGTGATGGCAATGCCGGTTTCCGTGCCGACCGTAAGCGCGCCGCCATTGGTCAGCGTCACGCCGCTCGCAATGAGCGTGGTATGCGTGCCATTGGTTTCGCCGTATTTCAGCGAGGCAATCGTGAGGCCGACATCCACAACATTGTTGACGGTGCCGGCGGGCGTGACGCTGGCGGTGTCGTTGAAGACCACTGCGGTCGCCGCACCGGGGACGCCGCTGGGCAACCAGTTGTCGGCGGTGGACCAGTTGGTATTGGCGCTCACATCGTTGATGCCGTTCCAGACCGATTGGGCGGCGGCAAACGGGGACAACGAAACCAAGGCGGCGGTCAGTGGCAGGAGCAAGTGATTCAACAAGTTATTTTTCATGATGGTTTATGATTGGGGCTGGCTGAAAGCAAACGCGGAAAAGCCACCGGCAGTCTCACACGAAAACACGACTGCCAGACTCAAAGGCGCTCTTTCATGACATTAATGCAGTCTAGCTTCGGAACTGGTCTGAAACCATCGAACATTCGTTCTAATTTCCTGAACTGCCAGCTTTCGCCGGCGGCCAACACATCGTCTGCTCCTCATGGGATCTGCAACCGATAAAAGCCCGTATTGTCGAAGCGGTGAAATGCAGGTCATACAAAATAATAATGCCGGTTCAAAAAACCATGCACCGCCGGCCAGCCGGGTTTTTGATGAACCCGAGATTGCACAGGCTTATGGATTGGCCGGCGTGAGCCAGTGCTGCGCAATCCAAACCGCGTCCCGCCCCGTCATGGAGGGAGTGGTGGCGCCGGTGGTGTTGTATTTATAAATTCCACTGCCGGCATGATTGGCCGATTTCCCGCCGGCAAGAATTCCAGCATCCGTCCATTTTCTGGCCTCGGTATGCCCGTCCGCAAAGGCAAATGTGCCCACGTTGCCATGATAGGTCGCAAACAAATCAACAAAGCTGAACTGCGGAGGACTGACATTGGCCACCGATCCGGCGAAATTTCCGTTGTTGTAACCGCGGGAATCCGCCTGCTCGACAAACACCATGCAATCGGAGGTTCGTTTGATTTGGGCAAGCTTCGTATAATAATCATTCCCGCTGCCGCCCGTCACATTTTCCGTGACCGCATAGCTGTCGTAGGCCCACCCCTGCCCCACCGGGTTGTTGAACCGCACATCCCCGGGACAATGATTGACACCGACGCTGGCGGCATATTGATAAATCAGATTATTCGTCTTCAGATTGCTTTGCACGTCCGCCAAGGCGGCGGTCTGGCTGGTGCCCCAGCTTCCGGGAGCGGTGTTGTCCAAACTCCAATAACCGCCGGCGTTCTTGCATCCTGACGGCGGGGTTACGGCGATGAGCTTTTCACTGTTGTCACCGGCATACATCACCAGCGCCAGACCAAGCTGCTTTTGATTGCTCAAGCAGGTGGCCTGGGTTGCCTTGAGTTTGGCCTTGGTCAAGGCCGGCAACAGCATCGCCGCGAGAATCGCGATGATGGCGATGACGACCAGCAGTTCGATCAGAGTAAACCCTTGTGCGATCAGACCCTGCTGTTGGTGGGCGGGCGATGATATTCTTTTTGCCGTCATGCGATGTTCCAAATGGATTGTGCGGCCAATCTACTTCCTGCTTCCCGCTTCAACCATAGAACATTCGTTCAAGCGACCGGAACTAAAGTCCAAAGTCCCTCAATTTTGGACATTGGACTTTAGACTTTGGACTTAAAGGGCGCTCATCGCGCCAGCGTCACGCTCATCAGGCCGATGACCACTTCGTTGGCGAGCGCGCGGACGGTCAGCGATTTTAATTCCTTGGCCGGGTCGAGCGGCAAATCCAAAACCGTCGCCGCGCCGCCGGAAACTTTTCCGCCTTTGCCTTTGAAACTGGCCACGTCGAGAATGCGGATGTTTCCAGTTCGCAAGTCCACGCGCGGCGGAATCGGCTCGTCGCGGCGGAACGCAAAATCGTCCACGAAATAATCCTGGTCAATCGGCCACCAGTTCACCGGATTGTTCAACGCGAGCCGCTTGGTCGTGCCGTCAGTGTAAGTCACGACAACTTCGCCGTTGTCAAAACGGCTTTGCATGGCCGCAGTCGAACCGGCCATCAGCAAAAAGGCATGAGAAGATTTTCCCGCCAGCGGCACGGAAACTTCGCGCGGATAATTATCCCATTGCGACGTGAAAATAATATTTTTCGCGCCGCTTTCGCCGGGCGTGGCCAACGGAATTCCGTCCGGCAAAATGATGCTTCCATTATTTTTTGCCGCGAGTGCGCGCAGGCCGGAATCGTCCACGTCAAAACTGGCGTCCGGCTCGCACCAGCCGCCGATGCCGTGATCGGGAGTTGCCAGCGATGCAAACGGCGAGCGCGGCGTGCGGTATTCATTGTGGAAAATCTGCGTGACCTGGTCGTTAAAAAACGGCGCGAGATTGACCGCTTCAAATCTTGTGTTGCTGGATATTTTTTGATCCCAGTCAAACGCCGCGATTTTTTCCGGCGCGGCGGGCGCGACTTCCGGCCCGATTTTTGCGGAGGGAATTTCACCTTTCCAATTCACGACGATTTCAAATTTTTCCGCCGCCGGACTTTTGATTTCAATCCGCCGCGCGCCGAACAAATCTTCGACCCAATTCCATTTCGCGGGTTTTCCGTTGACAATGATTTCCGCCCCGGTTCGCAGCGCGCAAATTTGCAGGTTCAATTCCATCGGCTTCGGAAATTTCGGTTCGGCCAGATAAGCTTCCGTCAAGCCGTCGCGGCGGAATTCAAAATTAAAATCGGGATGATGGATGCTCGCGTGATCCCATTTCGCCGGAAAACCGGGAATAATTTTCAATTCGCCAGCGAGTGCATCCGGTTTTATTCCAAAAAGTCCCTCAACGAGCGCGCGGGAATTGATTCCGATGGCGTCCGCAAAATCGCGCTGCGCCTCGCCGCGCGCCATGTCGTGCGACGTCATCGCGCCAAAATTTCCGGGACACAGTCCAAGAAACGCCGAGTCGAGCAACTCACCCTTGAATAATCGGAACGCGGTTTCGGGCCGGTTCGCCTGCCAGAAGCCGAGCGACGTGTGCGCGGCCTCGGCCATGACGACGTTGTTGAGCGACCATTGATACGGCATCCAGCTTGTCTCCGGCAGCGTGAAAAGATTTTCGTCCGGCACATTCGGACCTTCAATCGGGATGTGCGCGCTGTGCTTGTCAATCCAGCGCGACATCTGCCACGCCTGCTGGGGCGTCGGCACCTCGGAATCCATCGTGTGATAAAATGTCCAAAGCCCGGAGTTCGGATGCACCAGTTGCAGGCCGAGCAAATCTTTCGACTCGGCAAAATTTCCCTCGTCCGCGAGCCACAAATATTTGTTCATGCCGCGTAAAATCAAGTCTGCTTCGTTTTCGTAAATCGCCGGGTCTTCGCCGAGGATTTTCGCAACGCGCGCGGCCATTTTATTTTCAAAATAATTATACGCGCTCGCGTGCGCCGTGCCGCCGCCGTTGTAATTCAAATCGTCGCTCGCCCAGATCGCGGCGTAAGCTTCGTAAAGCGGCAGCTTGTCATCGCCAAATTCACGGCGGAAAAGTCTGCGCTCCCACGCGAGATGCCGTTCAATCGTCGGCCACATTTCGCGCGCATAATTTGTGTCGCCCGTCCACAACAGGTGGCGAAAAAATGCGTCCACGGCGACGAGGTTCATGTCGTAATGATTGTGCGACATGTCGCCGTTTGAGTGAATCGCGGTTTCGCTGCGCGCGAGATTGAACTGCTCATCGGGCGGCGGAATGGTTGCGGGGATTGGACTCGTATTTTGATTTTTGGCAAAGCCCGCGAAATGCGCCGCCGTGCGGTCGTGCCAGCCCAGTTCGTCCCCGGCATATTGTCCGCGCCAGCCGAGCAGGCGCGTCCGCCACGCAACCGCGCCGTGCATGAACGCCTGCTGCTTGTCGTCCCAAACCGCGTCCGCCGCGATGTTCAACGCGGACGCGGCGGCGTTGATGAAATCGTCCGGCGTTTCGACGACGACTTTTTCCGCAATTTCGCGGCGATGGTTTTCAGCGGCGGAAAATAATTTTGGCAGACCGGTCACGGCGGTTTTTCCGTCGCCGTCAATTTCCAGCGCGAGGAATTTTTCCTGTCCGTCCGGCAAATTCATTTCGCCAATGACAACGGGCAGTTCAGTTTTGGCGTTCGTTGCCGAAAATAATTCTGCCGGCGAATTCCATTTGTTCGCGTCCGCGATTTGCAATTTTGTGTTGGCCGGAAAAGTTCCAGCAATCGTCGCCGCTTTGATTTGCAGGACAAAAGTGTTCGCGGCGATTGAAAATTCGTTGCCTTTGCATTGAGCGGGGCGCAGTTGGAAAAATTCGCCGACCGGCTCTTTTTCGCAGCCGATGTCGCCGCCGCGCGCGCCCTTCATGCCGTTCACGCCGCCAAAGGCAAAAATCAATTCGACGGAATTCGTTGCGCCGCGCAGTTCCGCGCGCAAAATGAAACCTTTCGTTTCGTTCAACGGCAGAACGGTCAGGTCCAGTTCGCCGTCGCCGAGCAGAGGATCATGGATGGCATAAACCATCGAGCCAGAATGATAGCGAGCGACAATATGATCCGCATCGTTCAGCCATTTCACGCCGGCGCGCGTCTTGATGCCGAGCCGCAGATTGCCGCCGCGTCCGGGCAGATAAAGTGAAAATTCCGGTTTGTCGCCGCCGTCAATGCGAAAGGCGGAGTTCAGGCAATAAAGCGGACGGTTGAAAAATTCCGCGCCGTTGGTGATGACAAAATCTGTTCCGACCGGCCAGTAACGCAAAGGCCGCGCGACGTTGTTGGAAAAATTTCCCTTGGGCCGGTAAACCAACTCCGGACGGAAAGCAGGCACGCCGACGCGATTTGTCTGCGTCATAGCAGACTGATGGAGGACCAGGGCCAGAACCATCAACTGGAACAGCGAACCAATTTGAGCATCGAGCTTGGATTTCATGGTGTGGGCTGAATTGTCTGTCATGCGGCGCACGGATCGCCACAACAGGCTTGATGCGGTTCATGGCAATTGCAACCGGAATTTGCCGTCTGCTGGCGATGCAAAAGTGCGCCAACGATCGGACCCACCGCCGCGTGCCCGTCCATCCGCGTGTGGGAACTGTGAAGCTCGGTGAAACGCTTTGTCCTCGCCATCACCATCAAGCTGCCGGGGGGATGAAGCCGTAAGAGTAATTACTCGCCGATGATTTTCACAAGGGCGCGCTTGCGGCGGTTGCGGGAGTGCGAGTTTTTTCATAGCTGTGCGTCAACTCTCGCGCGAACCGGGAAAAATTTCAAAACCGCTTTTGGCAAAAGCCTGGCATGGATTGCCAGCGAAAAAGCCGATCTGAATTGCATTTCAATCAAAAGTGCCGCAGCCTGAACACACCATGAAATGCTCCGCGCACCAGGCTGAAGCGGTCGGTGTCTGCGTTTATTGCGGGCGCGCATTGTGCGCCGAATGCGCCACGCCTTCCGCCACGCAACGCCTGGTCTGCTCCGACAACTGCGCCGTCGCCCTCGCGCGCGGCGACAAAGCCCTGCAATTGATTCTCCAAAAAAGTTTGCAGAGCGCGCGGGCCAGCGCGTTTTATTCTTACCTCTGCGGCGGACTCTCGGCGGCGGGCGCGGTCGGCGCCTGGTTTTATTTGCCGGTGCCGTTTCTGATCTGGTTCACCGCCGGCTGCAGCCTCGTCTTTGTTGTGTCGGGAATCTGGTATGGCCGGATTGCGCGGAAAAGTGATTCGGCCCCGTGAACATCAGCCTGCCCCCGCCGCGTTTTTCCGCGCCTGCTTCGCCTTCACAATGGCGGCCTCCTGGACGTGGCGGCAGTCCGTGCAGATGCCGTGCGTGGTGGGCGTGTCAAAGCCCTGGCGCATGAATTCCTCCAGCGGCATCCACTCGCCCTTGAAATTGATCCGCCGGCACCACGCGCAGACCCGCATGAATTTTTCCAGATAGCTGATGCGGTCCAAAATCCGGTTTGTCGAGCGGCTCACCAGAAACCAGACGGCCAGCACCAGCAGAATGTCCAGCGTGGACCGGCGGTAGGCAAACGCGAAGGGATGGCCGGAGAAAATCAGCGCCGGCAGCTTGAGCAGGTCGTCGAGATAACAGATCGCGAGGATGCACAGAAAACCGAGGTTCTGGTATAAAACGATCCTCGTCAGTTGCGAATTTTTTTTCATAGGTCAAAAGAAGATTCACGGAAGGTAATTTGCCTCCAAAGTGCCAGCCGCTTTTGTCTCAAGAAATGCCTGCATGAAACGTGCCAGCACAAATTGGCCGCTCCGGCACTTCGTTTGCCGGTCGCACTGCCTAGAAAATTCAAAACTTGCGCCGCTCAAATCCATGAATGGGACAAGTGGCGTTCGTCACGCCATTGTAATCCGGCGAACCGAAGTTAAGTCGCCGTGTTTCAACTGCGGAATCACAAACAGAACATTTTTTTCCTTGTTTCCGCTGGAGTATTCGGCGCAATGCGATATGCCTGTGCCGAATCAATATGACTGCGGTCTCAAGCCAGATCATTGTCGCGTGCTGGATAATGTTCTTCGTCTACTGGCTGGTCAGCGTGCAACGCGTCAAGGCGGTCGCGGAAAAGCAAAGCTTGTTGGCCGCCTTGGCTCATCGGATCCCCGTGGGTTTTGGGTGGTGGATGCTCGCGTTTCCCAACTGGCCGCCGCCGATGAATTTTACCGTTATCCCGCACGCGGACTGGATGCGGCTCGTCGGCGCCGCCTGGTGCGTGTATGGATTGTCTTTCACCCTTTGGGCGCGGCGCACGCTCGCGGGAAATTGGAGCAGCGACGTGACGTTCAAGCAAGGCCATGAACTGGTGAAGACCGGGCCTTACCGGTTCGTGCGGCACCCGATCTACACCGGTCTGCTAATCATGAGCCTCGGCACGGCCATTGAAACCGGCCAAGCGCACTGTTGGTTGAGCATTCCCGTGACCGCCATCGGTTTTTGGATCAAGCTCACGCAGGAAGAACGGCTCTTGCTGCGGCATTTTCCCGGGGACTATCCGGCTTATCAAAAGCAAGTGAAGGCGCTCGTGCCGTTTGTGATTTGAAATGCCGATTTGTCTTCAATCCCTCACCAGGAGCGTGAGATGTTTCAAAATATCATCAACCGCAAATGGCTTGATGATCACGGTCACCTTCAATTTGGGATATTGTTTTTTACAAAAAATTTCAAACGCAGAGTCGTCGTATCCCGTGACTACCAGGATGGGATACGTCACTTTTTTGGCCGCCAGCCGTTTTATCAGCTCCCATCCATCCGAACCCGGATGCGCGATGTCGGTGATAAAAACGTCGGGATTTCCATGCGACAATTCCTCCCAGGCCCGGTCGCCATCGGTAAATTTATGGAACTGAAACCGTTCGGCAAAACCTTCAAAGAGGAACTCGAAATTGGGCAGCTCATCATCCAAATAGACCAGCTTGAGCTTCTTCTGCCGGGCCGGGGCTGCCGGTGGCAGAACATTTGCATGGTCATCCGAATTCATGCAACCCATCTTGGCACTGCCGTTGCAAAAGACAACTTTTTTCAGGCCGCTGAAATCCGCTGGCGAATTTGGGGGAAAGTGAAGCCGGCGGAACTTCCGCATTTCAATATTCGCTTGCATTTTTTCGCGCGGAATGAAAAGTTTCTGAAAAATTCAAACGAAAGAAAATTATGACCAAACCAATTCCCGATGGATTCCACAGCCTCACCCCGCACATCGTCGTGACCGACGGCGTGCAGGCGATTGAGTTTTACAAAAAAGCGTTCGGCGCGCAGGAACTGGCGCGACTGATGGCGCCCGATGGCAAAACTGTGATGCACGCCCAACTGAAAATCGGCGATTCCATGCTCATGCTCGCCGGTGAATTTCCACCGAATGTGTTGTCGCCTAAAAGTCGCGGCGGCACCAGTGTTTTCCTTCATATTTATCTCCCGGACGCGGACGCCGCTTTTGACCGCGCAGTCAAAGCCGGTTGCACGATCAACATGCCGATGTCCGACACCTTTTGGGGCGACCGCTACGGACAGTTGGAAGACCCGTTCGGACACAAATGGTCCATCGCCACACACAAGCACGATTACACGCCCGAGCAGCTTGCCGCCAACGCCAAGGAATTCATCGCTAAGATGTCGAAAAGTTGACGCGGCGGGTTGCGCACCAAATAATTCACACGCAGGAAACAGATATGGAAATCAAACGAAGCGGCTCACAGCCATCCAACAATGGACCTGCGGATTGGTTCACCGGCACGGTGCGCATTGACTCGCCGTTCGAAGGAACCGAACCCGCGCGTGTCGCCGGTGCCATAGTCACGTTTGAGCCCGGCGCTCGCACCGCGTGGCACACGCATCCGCTCGGCCAGACGCTGGTCGTGACCGCCGGTTGCGGACGCGCGCAACGCGAGGGCGGCCCGATTGAAGAAATCCGTCCGGGCGACATCATTTGGTTCCTGCCGGGCGAAAAACATTGGCATGGTGCCGCGCCCACCACGGCCATGACGCACATCGCCATTCAGGAACAGCTCGAAGGCAAAGCCGTGGACTGGATGGAAAAAGTCAGCGACGAACGGTATCGCAGCTGACCCGATCGATCATTTCCGCTGGAAAACCAACTCACCGTCTTTCGCCGTCACTTTGATCTTCTCACCCGGTTTAAAGTTGCCCGCCAGCAGCTTTGTCGCGAGCGGATCGAGCAGATGTTCCTGAATCACGCGCTTGAGCGGTCGCGCGCCGAACTGCGGATCGTAGCCTTCCTTCCCTAGAAAAGTTTTCGCGGCCTTGTCCACGTCGAGCGTGAGATTTAGTCGCGGATTTCATGGATTAAAACAAATTCCAATGCGCTGAAGGCGCTATGGAAATTAGCCTGGGGTTGGCCGTGGAAATAATTTCATTCCCACTCAATCGTCCCCGGCGGCTTGCTGGTGATGTCGAGCACGCAGCGGTTCACGCCTTTCACTTCGTTGATGATGCGGCTGGCCAGCTTCTCCAGCAGATCGTAGGGCAGCTTCACCCAATCCGCCGTCATGCCGTCCTGCGATTCCACGGCGCGGATGGCGATGGTGTATTCGTAAGTCCGTTCGTCACCCATCACGCCCACGCTGCGCACGGGCAACAGCACGGCAAAGCTCTGCCAGAGCTTGTAATAAAGTCCGCTCAATTTCATCTCCTCGACGACGATGGCGTCGGCGTTGCGCAAAATTTCGCAGCGCGCGGGCGTTACTTCGCCGAGGATGCGCACGGCGAGGCCGGGGCCGGGAAACGGCTGCCGCCAGACGATTTCCTTCGGCAGGCCGAGTTCTTCGCCGAGCAAACGCACTTCGTCCTTGAACAGACATTTCAACGGTTCGACGAGCTTGAATTTCATGTTCTTCGGCAGTCCGCCGACATTGTGGTGGCTCTTGATGAGCGCGGCGGGATTGCCGCCAATCGGCACGGACTCGATGACATCGGGATACAACGTGCCTTGCGCGAGAAATTTGGCGTAGGACAGGCGTCGCGCCTGTCTCGATTTTTTTTGAGAAAGAGACAGGCGCGACGCCTGTCCTACGGCTTTTTGAAAAACATCAATGAAAGTTTTGCCGATGATTTTGCGTTTCTTTTCGGGATCAGTGACGCTTTTCAATTTGCCGAGAAAAAGTTTCGATGCGTTCTCGTATTGCAGTTTGATTTTGAAATGGCGTCCGAAAACTTCCTGCACGACTTCCGCCTCGCGCGCGCGAAGCAAACCGTTGTTGACAAAAATGCACGTCAGTTGATCGCCAATCGCCTTGTGCAGCAGCGCCGCCGCGACGCTCGAATCCACGCCGCCGCTCAAGCCGAGGACGACGTGCTCCGAGCCGACCTGCGCGCGAATTTCGGCGATGGCCTGCTCGGCATAATTATGCATCGTCCAGTTTTTGCCGCAGCCGCAGACGCCATGGACGAAATTGGAAATGATTTCCCGGCCGCGCGGCGTATGGACGACTTCGGGATGAAACTGGAGGCCGAAAAATTTCCGCTCGCGATTTTCAATCGCGGCGAATTCGGAATTTTCCGTGACGGCGACGGCCTTAAAACCGTTCGGAATTTTCGTAAGCTTGTCGCCGTGCGAATTCCAAACCTGCAGCGAGCGCGGCAATTTGGCGAACAGCGCGCAGCCTGCGTCTTTCACCGTGAGCGTGCCCTTGCCGTATTCGCGCTTGAGGCCTTTCTCGACCTTGCCGCCAAGAAAGTGCGCTAAGATTTGCACGCCGTAGCAGACGCCCAGCACCGGCACGCCGAGCGAGAAAATATTCTTGTCCGGCAGCGGCGCATCCTTCGCGTAAACGCTGGACGGTCCGCCCGACAAAATGATTCCGCCCGGCTTCATCGCGGCGATTTCCGGCGCGGGCGTGTTGAAATGGACGATGACGGAATAGACGTTGCACTCGCGCACGCGCCGCGCGATGACCTGCGTGTATTGCGAGCCGAAATCCAGGATGACAATTTTTTCTGACATGACGAAAAAATGATTTTTCCCGCTGGCGTGCCGCATGGCGAGCGAAAAATGATGAAGATTGGCGGCGGGATAAGGTCAAAGGAAAGTTACGTCGCCATGTGCAAAACCGGGCTGCTCCAGTCACCCGCGCCGTTGCTGCCGCCGGTGGCGCGGAGGCGGATGACTGGCCTTTGTCGGACGGAAAGCAATCCCAGCCGCGATGGACTGACTTCAATCCACGACGAAGTGGATTCAGTCTTTGCCGGACTGGATTCAATCCCTGACCGGCCGGTTCCAGTTCCCGGCGGACTGGCTTCAGTCGGCGACGGAGTAGATTCAGTCCGTGTGTAAAAGCGACAGTTTTGGGCAAAAAGTGACGAAAATGGCAACTTCTCAGGGTTTTGGCGGGAAAATTCCGGTTTGAAACCAGATGGGCATGTTGGTTTTTCCGTCATCCACGATGACGTCCAGTCGCAAGGCGGGAACGACAAAATCCACCGGCTGATCTTCGAACTCGCCGCGACTGTAACGCGGCGTGGCGTTGGTGATGGTGAGCGTTTTGATTTTGCCCATCAGCCATTTGGGGATTTTGGGCACAGGAGTTTTTCCCTGGGCGATGGATTTGACCACTTGTTCCGGCGTGACCAGATTGGTGTGCAGTTCATACGGTTGAAGGCCGCGCCAGCTTACTCTCAAATCACTTACTTTGGCATGGTTGCCAAAAGAGACTGCAAAGTCATCAAAACCGGTGACTGGAAATCCATCAATACGGCGGTCAAAACTGACTCCAAAATCATCAATTTCTTTGACCAGTTTTTTTGTTTTTGGGTTAGTCCATCCTCTGGTTTCTACAATCCAATGAAGGTCAAAATCAGTAGAGTGAGGTTTTCGGGCAAACAGCGAAACATCAAGGCCGAGTAATCGCGCATAGCGCAATCCCAGCCGGGTGGCTTCCGGTAACTCTGGAACGCCGACCACCGATTCGGGAACGCCTTTGACTGCGCTGGTCGGTTTGGCATCTGCCTTTAGGTCGTGGTATCTAATGTAACCCCACGCCGGAACAATAGATAGATACTTGGTATTTTCTTTGTTGGTGAAGCCAAGCGCATTTTTATCAATCGCTTTTGCTTCAGGCGGCAACGGTATTTTATCTTTTATGTTGAATGAACTGATTGCCAGCAAATTTGAAATCACGGCGGCCGCGAAAACCTGAGGAATCACTTTGTAAGTCCAGACTCCATCTAAAGGCCAGACGTTGGTTGGAACCGCCCAAATGATTTTCATGCCGGCGGGACTCTCATTGGTGGAAGTCCCGCCGTTGACAGACAGCGCCAACGCGGCGAAGCACAAAACACTGAAAGTTTTTTTCATGGATAAACCTGGTCGTCTCTGTATGTAATAGTGCCGCTCGTAGTTGGCTGATAGTCGTTAAGTTTGTCTTCCAAGCAGTTATCTTGACCAGCAACTCGGAAAATAATTGTGCCATGGGTCCAATTAGTCGGATTCAAGTTAGCGTATTGTTTTCGTCCGGCATCATACCATGCTTGCTGCACAGTTTCAGGACCGCCAAAACCAAAGAAAGAACTTTTCGTCATATTATACGCCCAAAGTCCGCCCACGTCGCCACAGCCAACAAAGGTTGAGGCGCTGCAAAGCAGGTGCAGGTTGTTTCCAATCGGCAGCGCGCCTTGGTTCAACATGCTGTTGTAATTGTCGTCGCGCAGAGTGTTGCAGGCGAGAATGGCCATGAAACGCAGGTTGCCGCCCAAACCAAATTCAGAGAGCCGCAGCCACGACGCGGACGCATCGGACGGATTGTCACTTGTAAAATAGGTTTGGTAAGATTCGTTGGCATCCGCATTGTAATCCAAAGACGTGCCATAATCCCCGTGGTCTATGAACAGGCCGACGTTGACATTGCCAAAGATCTCGTTGCCGCCCAGGCTCGCGCTCCGCAAATCATTGACGTGAATCGTGGCGCCGGACAGATTAAAACTGTTCGGCCCCCACCAGCCTTTTTTCCTCATCGTCACCTGAAAATCATTGGCGCAATCTCCCGCTTCGGGAATGGGATCTAATGGCTCAGTAGCGTATGAGTTTTCAATCTGCACTTTCCCGCCATCGCCCAACAACCCCAATCCATTTAGGGGAACAGCATGGCTGTCTCTGGCCAGATGGGCAAAAAAAGCAACGCCAATGTCGCCCAGAGAATTCTTTATTGGATTCGGCGGCGGCCGGTCAGGAGCAAGGGTATTTTGTCCCGATGCCCCGGCATAAGCCGGGTGAACACCTCCGCTTTCAAACGATGCCCTTCGCGCAGGTGAAAGGCTGGCAGCCCGCACTTGTGCGGGCGTCGCCGAAAAAATCGTCAAGTGGTTGGTGTCAAAACTCGGCGGATACATTGCCAATGGCAACGCGGCATCGTCGCTGCCCGCTGGTATCGCCCACAATTCAGAATCAGCTGAACTGAACGACGATGCGCGGGCAAAATCCGGGGAAGGCGGACTGCCACCGCCGCCACCCGGACTGTTGGTGACAATTTCATCCGCCAAGCCGTTGGTTTCCGCCGATACGTAGTAGTAATAAACACCGTCCGGTATGTTTGTTTCGCCATCGCCCGTTCCGTCCCAATCGAACGTCATCCAGTTTCCGCTGCCGGTCGCCGTGCGGACGACGTTGCTGTTCTCATCCAGAACTTGCAAGGTCCAATCACAATTCGCGGCAAAAGTGGCCGTGACTTCCTGCGTCTGTCCTAACGATGGCTGGAAGAACGGCTGACTAAAGGCAATCCTTGAAATGAGATTGCTAAAGGTCACCGGCATATACGATGACACACCGTGACTGGTATAAACTGGATACACTCCGCTTGGACCGGACAAAGTTGACCGCGCCGTCGCCACCGCAAAAAGAACATGCGCACCATTCCACCACTCACAGGTATTGATCACATAATTGCTGCCGTCGTCACTTCGATTCATCTCCTGCCCGTCCACATACAGTTTCGTGGTCACAATCGGCAAATTGCTGCACGTTGCCACCACTGAAACCGTGATTTGTCCTGAAAGCACTTCGCCATTGGTTGGTGACGTAATGGTTATTGAAGGATTATCATTGGTATCATTGTCAGCGTCTTCATCCACCACCCGGTAAAATCTCATGGGCACGTTTTTCGGATGAAGGATCGCGGGCGTCACATCGTAATTTCCAAAATCCCCGATGAAAGTATTTGTGCCGTGCGAAGGATAATCCGTGTAAAGCGGATTCCAAGTAGTGCTGCCGGTATTTGTATCTATGAGCGCGTCAGCTTCATCCAGTTCGTAAAGGTGATGCGGTTGGCTGGTCCAATAAAGTTGAATCGCGCCTTCGTCCGTTACATTGACGCTGGTGAATTGAAGGTTGGTCTGGGCCAATCCATTTAGGGCAAGTGCCAATACGAGCGCAATCGCCATGATTGTTTTTTGAATAGTTTTCATGATCACTGCTTTCTTTTTTTTGGCCGGTGGTTTTCCCCAGAACCCCAGTGAGCGCACGCCCGTGCGCCCACAGAAGGCAACCGACCAAGGCGCCTCGCAGAAACGCACAAGGCGCACGCCCGGTGGGGCGTTGCCTTGGCCTTCTGCGATGTGCAGGAAAAATGGTCGGTTTTTTCTGTGGTTTGTGTAGCGGCCAATGCTACGCAAATTTGTTTTGTTAAAAGAACTGTATGACTTTACCGCCTTCAACCAAAAATAAACAAGGATAATTTTGGGATTATGCAGATGACAAACTTTTACGTTTTGAATCCGCAGATTTCACAGATGAACGCAGATTTTTTGATTTTTTATCGGCGAAATCTGCGTCCTCTGCGGATAAAACAAAGGCCCTGTTTGTGAAGTGCATAATCCCTGATAATTTTGTCCCCGCTGGCCAGACTTTCCGTTGCCAGGCGCGGCAGTCTGGGTTACATAGTTGAATGAAGTTTTACCGATGCGAAGCCTTCTCGCTGATTGAACTGCTCATCACGCTGGCGCTGATGGTCATTCTCACGACCATGATGTGGGGCTTCGGCTCGGCCAGCCACCAGCGTTCGCAGAAAAAACTGTGCGCGGACAATCTGCAAAAAATTTATCTCGCGTTGCAGATTTACGCGAACGACTTCAAGGGCGCGCTGCCGCAAAACACCAACGCCGTCACCTCCGAGGACGTTCTCGATCAGCTCGCGCCCAAATACACGGCCGACACTTCCATTTTCATCTGCCCCGGCGGACGCGACGCGCCGATTCCCTCCGGCGAGCCGCTGCGCAGTCACAAAATCAGCTACGCCTATTTCATGGGCCGCCGGCTGGACCCGCCGCAGACTCCGCTGATGTCCGACCGGCAGATCAACCCGCTGCCGAAACGCGCCGGCGAATTTGCTTTTTCGCCCGATGGAAAACCGCCCGGCAACAACCATCACAAATAC
>Ga0209483_1000207_pt1 | contig 54516 bp, 52 predicted proteins | sample NGEPerA_FD_184508 | JGI IMG/M metagenome (GOLD analysis project Ga0209483, IMG submission 184508) | Arctic peat soil microbial communities from the Barrow Environmental Observatory site, Barrow, Alaska, USA - NGEE PermafrostL2-A... | ecosystem: Environmental > Terrestrial > Soil > Wetlands >... | reverse complement strand
CAAGCACGGGCCGCTCGGCTTCCCGGTGGTCGATCTCGAAGTGTCTCTGGTCGACGGCTCCTATCACTCGGTCGATTCATCCGACATGGCCTTCCGCGTCGCCGGCCGCATCGCGATGTCGGAAGGGTTGCCGCAATGCCAGCCGGTGCTGCTGGAACCGATCTATCTGGTCGAGATCGTCTGTCCGAACGAGGCCACCGCCAAGATGAACGCGATCCTGTCCGGTCGGCGCGGCCACATTCTCGGCTTCGACACGCGCGAGGGCTGGGACGGCTGGGACACCGTGCGCGCGCAGATGGCGGAAGCCGAGATCGGCGATCTGATCATCGAGGTACGTTCGGCGACGGCCGGCGTCGGTTCGTTCACCTACAAATTCGACCATATGGCAGAGCTGAGCGGGCGGACCGCCGACCAGATCGTGGCAGCGAAGCGGGCGGCGGAATGACAATTTGAATGGTTGGCGTAACCTTTCGCCAACCACAATTTTGAATGCCAGCCGGCGATTAACCGGCTGGCTGTGCCTGTGCCGGTAAAACCATCGCTCTCTGCGCCAATTGCGCGCGCAAGGCGATGAATGATGCTCAAAGGCCTGCAAAATCTGTTCTCGTCCGCACCGGTCCCCTATGGCGGGCCGAAGGACAAGATCCCGCTGGGCGAAGTGCTCAAGCGCGGCTGGTTCGAACTCTGGTACCAGCCGAAGATCGAGCTCAAGACCATGCGCCTGATCGGCGCCGAGGCGCTGGTGCGCGCGCGTCATCCCACCCGCGGGGTGGTGTCGCCTTATTTCTTTCTGGAAGGCGCCAGCGAAGAAGACCTGCATGTCTTGACCGAGATGGTGATCCTGACCGCGCTCGGCGACTGGGAGATTTTCAACGACTACGGCGTGGCAATGAAATTCGCCGTCAACGTACCGGTCTCCGCCTTCGTCCATTTGCCGATCACCCGCATGATCCGCGAGGCGCGCCCGCGCGCCGAGAATTTCCCCGGCATGGTGCTGGAAGTAACCGAAGACCAGATCATCCACGATCTCGGTCTTGCCAATAACGTCGCCGCCGATTTGCGCTCGCTCAACTGCACGCTCGCGCTCGACGATTTCGGCGCCGGCTATTCCTCGCTGGCGCGATTGCGGCAATTGCCGTTCAGCGAGCTCAAGATTGACCGCAGCTATGTGATGAATTGCGACGCCGACCAGCTCAATGCCGGCTTGTGCGAAACCATCGTCGAACTCGGCAAGCGCTTCGGTCTCAAGACCGTGGCCGAGGGCATCGAGACCGTGCACGAGAGCCACAAGCTGCAAGGCATCGGCGTCAATGTCGGGCAGGGCTATCTTTATGCCAAGCCGATGGAGAAGTCGCAGCTCATCGCCTTGATGCGCGGGCGGCTGATGCGGGGCGCGCCGGAGCCCGCGCGCCGCAAGGCCTTCGCGCGCTAGACGAGTCTCCCAACTCCGTGATTTGCCAGTGAAGGCGCATCGCTTTACCTCTTGAAATGCCGATTCGAGGGAGGGCTTGCGTCATGAACGTCATTCGCCGCCGCGGTTGGGAGATTTCCGACAGCCTCGCCACGCCCGAACATCTGGTCTTCGACCGGCGCAAATTGCTCATCGGCGGCGCCAGCGCGCTCGCGATGACCTCGGCGCTCGCGCCTGCTTACGGCCAGCGCGTCACCGACGCCGCCAATCTGCCGGACCCGACGGCGAATCTCTATCCGGCCAAGCTCAATGCGAAATACACGCTCGACCGTCCGATAACCGATGAGAAGATCAACGCGCATTACAATAATTTCTACGAATTCAACTCCTCGAAAGAAGTCTCCAATCAGGCGCAGAAACTGCCGATTCGGCCCTGGACGGTTAAGATCGACGGGCTGGTGGAAAAGCCGTTCGAGATCGGCGTAGACGATCTGATCCGCAAATTGACCGTCGAAGAGCGCACCTATCGCCACCGCTGCGTCGAGGCCTGGAGCATGGCGATCGCCTGGACCGGTTTTCCGCTCGCCAAGCTGGTCGATATGGCCAAGCCCCTCGGTTCGGCCAAATATCTCAAGATGGAAACCTTCATGGATGTGAAGGTGGCGCCTGGCCAGCGCCAGGCTTGGTTTCCCTGGCCCTATGTCGAGAGTCTGACGATGGCGGAGGCGACCAACGACCTCGCCTTCATCGCCACGGGCGCCTATGGCCACCCGATGGCCAAGCAGCACGGCGCCCCTTTGCGGTTGGCGGTGCCGTGGAAATACGGCTTCAAATCGATCAAGTCGATCGTGCGCTTCAGCTTCGTCGATAAGCGGCCGAAGGGCATGTGGGAGGCCTTGCAGGCCTCCGAATACGGCTTCTGGGCCAATGTGAACCCGAAAGTGCCGCATCCGCGCTGGAGCCAGGCGACCGAAGAGGTCATTGGTACCGGGGAGCGCAGGCCAACGCTGCTTTTCAATGGCTACGGCGAGTTTGTCGCCAATATTTACAAGGGCTTGGATGGCGAGCGCCTTTGGGCCTAATGGACCCGCCGGCATAAAATAGTTGTACAAAATTTATAGGTGTCGTATCGACGATTAGCTATCGTCCCGCAGGAAACTGGGGGCATAAGGCCAAATCAGCCGATTACAGGCATTGCGCCGGTATCACGCCGGCGCGGTCAGGAAACGTCTAGGATTCAACCCATGAAGAAAACATTTGCGCTTATCGGCGCGGCCATTGCCGTGCTCGCTCTGTCGGCGGTCACCGCCGCCGCACAATCGCCGATCATCATCAAATTCAGCCACGTCGTCGCCAACGACACGCCGAAGGGCAAGGGCGCGCTCAAGTTCAAGGAACTCGCCGAAAAATACACCAACGGCAAGGTGAAGGTCGAAGTCTATCCGAACTCGCAGCTGTTCAAAGACAAGGAAGAAATGGACGCGCTGCAACTCGGTTCGGTGCAGATGCTGGCGCCCTCGACCGCGAAATTCGCGCCGCTCGGCGCCAAGGAATTCGAAGCGCTCGATCTGCCGTGGTTGTTCAAGGACGACGCCACTTACGCCAAGGCGATGAAGGGCCCGGTCGGCAAGTATCTCTTCTCCAAGCTTGAGCCCAAGGGCATCCACGGCTTGGCTTACTGGGACAATGGCTTCCACATGGTCTCGGCCAATCGTCCGCTGCTCAATCCGGCCGACTTTCAGGGCCTCAAGGTTCGCATTTCGGGTTCGAAGGTCGCCGACCAATACTTCCGCATTCTCGGCGCCATCCCGCAGATCATGGCTTTCTCGGAAGTCTATCAGGCCTTGCAGACCGGCGTGGTTGACGGCTGCGAAAACACGCCGTCGAATTACCTGACGCAGAAGTTCGACGAAGTGCAGAAGGATATCACCGTGTCCGACCACGCGCATTTGCAGTATGCCGTGATCGTCAACTCGAAGTTCTGGTCGGGCCTGCCGGCCGATGTTCGCGGCCAGCTTGAGAAGGCGATGAACGAGGCGACGGATTATACCAATTCGATCGCTCACAGCGAAAACGTCGATGCGCTGGCCGAAATCAAGAAGAAGGGCAAGGCGACCTTGCATTACCTGACCCCCGCCCAGATCAAGGCCTGGCAGGTTGCGATGGCTCCGACATACAAGTGGGCCAAGGGCCGCGTCGGTCAGGAAGTCCTCGACGTGCTGTCGAAGGAACTCAACATCAAGATGAACTGATAAAAATTTCGAAAAAGAAAAACGGCCGGGAATGAAAAATTTCCCGGCCGAATTTTCTTCAAGACTAGTCTGGGGGGATTTAGGTGCTACTCCGCGTTCTCGACCGACTTGAAGAATGGCTGATCGCTACGCTGATCGCGGCGGCGACCGCTCTGATCTTTTTCGCGGTGCTGCATCGCTATGGCGCCGGCGCTTCCATCGACTTCGCCAAATGGCTGACCGCGCAGGGCATGCCGGTGCTGGCGGCGCCGTTCTTCGACATTTACCGATGGCTCGCCTCGGTCGACGTTTCCTGGGCGCAGGAACTCTGCATCTACATGTTCGTCTGGATGGCCAAGTTCGGCGCGGCCTATGGCGTGCGCACCGGCATCCACGTCGGCGTCGACGTCTTCGTCAACATGCTGCACCCGGCGTCGCGCAAGCGCGTGATCCTGTTCGGGCTGTTGTGCGGCGCATTGTTCACCGCCACCGTCGCGATCTTCGGCGGCGCCTTCGTCTGGAAGGTCTATCACACCGGCATCCAGTCCAACGATCTCGAAGTCAAAATGTGGATCGTGTTCTCGGCGATTCCGCTCGGCTCCGGCCTGATGTGCTTCCGCTTTCTCCAGGTGGCGTGGTCGTTCTTCTGGACCGGCGAGCTGCCGCACCATGATGCCAGTCATGTCGATGGCGTCGAGGCCGTCGATGCCCTTCATCCGCAGCCGGTCGCAACCGAAAAGCAGACCCGCAACTCCAGCCCGCTCGGGCTGATCATCATTCTGGTCCCGCTGCTGATCGTCGCGGTCTGTTTCGCCCACGAGGCGCAACTGATCGCGCTGCCGCAGGGTTTGCGCGCGCTGATCCTGTTCGCACTGCTGTTGTCGCTGATGTTTACCGGCATGCCGGTGTCGATCGCGCTCGGCCTGACCGTGCTGACCTTCATGTTCACGCTGACCGAAGTGCCGACCGAGTCGGTGGCGCTCAAGCTGTTCACCGGCCTCGAGAGCTTCGAGATCATGGCGATCCCTTTCTTTATTTTGGCCGGGACCTTCCTCACGCATGGCGGCGTCGCGCGCCGGATGATCGCGTTCGCCACTTCGATGGTCGGCCATTGGTATGGCGGCCTCGGGCTCGCCGGCGTTCTCGCCTGCGCGCTGTTTGCCGCGGTGTCGGGCTCTTCGCCGGCGACCGTGGTTGCGATCGGTTCGGTGATCCTGCCGGCGATGGTGGCGCAGGGTTTCCCGAAGCGTTTCGGCGCCGGCGTCATCGCGACCTCCGGCGCGCTCGGCATTCTCATTCCGCCGTCGATCGTGATGGTGCTCTACGCGGTGGCGACCAATACCTCAATCGGCAAGCTGTTCATTGCTGGCGTCATTCCCGGCATTGTGCTGGCCACGATGCTTGGCGCCACCACTTGGTATCGTGCCTGGCGCGGCGGCTATCCGCGCATGCCGCGCGCGACATTCAAGGAGCGCTGGACGGCGTTCCGCGAGTCGGCCTGGGGCCTGTTGCTGATATTTATCGTGATGGGCGGCATCTATTCCGGCCTGTTCACGCCGACCGAGGCCGCGGCCATGAGCGCGGTCTACGCTTTCGTCATCGCCGTCTTCGTCTACAAGGACATGAAGCTCTCCGACGTGCCGCGCGTGCTGCTGTCGTCGGCGAACCTGAGCGCGATGCTGCTCTACATCATCACCAACGCGATCCTGTTCTCGTTCCTTCTGACCTATGAGAACATTCCGCAACAACTGGCGGAGTGGATCATTTCCATGGGCCTCGGCTGGGTCGCCTTCCTGCTCGTGGTCAACTTGATGCTGCTGCTCGCGGGCAACGTGATGGAGCCGTCTTCGATCACCCTGATCATGGCGCCGATCTTATTCCCGGTGGCCTTGAAGCTCGGCATCGATCCGACCCATTTCGGCATTCTGATGGTAGTCAATATGGAAGTCGGCCTCTGCCACCCGCCGGTGGGGCTGAACCTCTATGTGACATCGGGCATCGCCAAAATGGGCATCACCGAACTCACCGTCGCGGTCTGGCCGTGGCTGCTGACCATGCTGGTGTTCCTCGGCATCGTGACCTATTGGCCGGGCATGTCGCTCTGGTTGCCGGGCGTCCTCGGCATGAACTGACCGGGGCGTTGTCCAATGTCGGTGGGAGGATAGCGCATAGCCGGTCGTGAGGGCCGCGTCATATTGCTGACCGGCGCCGCCGGCGGCATTGGCCGAGTGTTAACCGCGGCGCTGCTGGACGCCGGGCACGGCATCGCCGCGCTCGACCGCGACGGCGCCGCGCTCGATCGCCTGACCGACGCCAACAAGGGCGCTGGCGATCGCCTGCTTGCAATCGCCGCCGATGTTTCAAACGAGGCAGCCTGCAACGCCGCGGTGCAGAGGGCCGCGAGCCATTTCGGCCGTCTCGAAGGTCTCATCAACAATGCCGGCATCGGCATGAGTTCGATCCGTCCCGATGCCGAGACGCGGCTTCCAGGCATCGACGAACTGTCGGCCGCGCTGTGGGATCGTTTCTACGCCATCAATATGCGTGGGCCGATGCTACTGACGCACGCGGCGCTGCCACATATGAAAAAGCAAGGCTGGGGCCGCATCGTCAACAACACGACGAGCTACAAGACCATGCTGCGGGCAATGCCTTATGGCGCGCTCAAGTCGGCCCTGGAATCGGCTTCGGCGGTGTGGGCGGCGGAGCTCGAAGGCTCGGGCGTCACCGTCAATGTGCTGGTGCCAGGCGGCCCGACCGACACGCCATTCATATCCGACGGCGCCGGCTGGGCGCGCGACACCATGCTGCGGCCTGCCATCATGGCGGCGCCGATCCGCTGGCTGATGTCGGAGGCCTCGAACGGCGTGAACGGTCAGCGCTTCACCGCCGGTGCCTGGGACACATCGTTGCCGCCGGATCAAGCCGCCAAAGCCTCGGCCCGCCGCATCGGCTGGCCGGAGCTGGTGCCCGCCACCGGCTGGTGGTGAGCGGGCTCGCCCGCGCGATGGAACTATTGCCTGCCGGGCCGCTTAATGTGGTAAGTTCCACGCCTTGATGATCCTCGACGGGGCGACGGCCGGAGAATTCTCATGTCCTCATTGCAACCTGACATCCATCGGTTTGAACGTTCGGTGCACGATCACTGGGTGCTGTTCCTGGTCGAGGGCGTGGTGCTGATCGTTCTCGGCGCGACCGCTATCGTCATCCCCCCGCTGGCTACTTTGGCCGCCACCATCGTACTCGGCTGGTTGCTGCTGGTCAGCGGCATCATGGGTTTGATCACCACATTCTGGATACGCAGCGCGCCCGGCTTCTGGTGGTCTCTTATTTCGGGCCTGCTGGCCATCGTGGTCGGGGTGATGCTGCTGGCGGCGCCGGTGCGCGGCGCGGTCTCGCTCACTTTAGTCCTGATTGCCTTTTTCATCGTCGAGGGCGTGGTCTCGATCATGTTCGCGCTTGACCACAAGCGGCAATTGTCCGGCCGTTGGAGCTGGATGGTGGCGAGCGGCGTGGTCGACATCATTTTAGCCGGGCTGATTTTGGCCGGTCTGCCGTCGACGGCGGCCTGGGCGATCGGCCTTCTCGTCGGCATCAATATGGTGTTCGGCGGCGTGGCTTTGGCGATCATGGCGCTGCACGCGCGCGAGGCCAGCGCCTAGCGTTTACTTCCCGCCCAGGCGATCCGCCAGCCGCCGGTCGTAATCCAGCACCGCTTGCAGCAGCACCTGCGCGCCGGACGCGCACTGCTCCTTGCTGCTGTATTCGGCTTCGTTGTGGCTGATGCCGTCCTTGCAGGGCACGAAGATCATCGCCGCCGGCGCGACGCGGGATATAAACGCCGCGTCGTGGCCGGCGCGCGAAATCATCTCGCGGCTGGAATAGCCGGAGACGGCCGCGGCCTGGCGCACGGCGGCGACGCAATCGGCATCGAAGATAACAGCCGGTTCGGCCGAGATCGTCTTGATCGCGATCTGTAATCCGAGTTCGCCGCCGATCTTGTCCGCCTGCGCGACGATGTCCTTTTCCATGCGGTCAAGCACACCGGCGTCGGGATCGCGCAGGTCCAGAGTCATGAATACGTCGCCCGGAATGACATTGGGCGAGCCCGGCTTCACTTCCAGAATACCGACGGTGCCGACCGCTTGCGGATGCGCGCGCGCAGCCGCATTCACGGCTTCAACAAAGCGCGCGGCGCCAAGCAGCGCATCGTGCCGCCGGTTCATCGGCGTGGTGCCGGCATGGCTGTCCTGGCCTGTCAGCGTCGCCTCATACCAGCGCATCGCCTGCACGCCGGTGACGATGCCGATGTCCTTGCCGTCGGCTTCGAGAAACGGTCCTTGCTCGATGTGCACTTCGAAGAAAGCCGAGAGCGGATGATCGCCGCAAGCCTGCGGCCCGCGATAGCCGATTTTGTCGAGCGCCGCGCCGAAAGTTTCGCCGGCGCGATCCTGACGCGCGCAGGCCCAGTCGCGCTTGAATACGCAGGCAAATACGCCGGAGGCGATCATCGCCGGGGCAAAGCGCGAGCCTTCCTCGTTGGTCCAGTTCACGACTTCAACCGGCGCGAAGGTCTCGTAGCCGGCGCGGTGCAGCGTGCGCAGCGCCTCCAGCGCCGCCAGCACGCCGAGCGCGCCGTCGAACTTGCCACCGGTTGGCTGGGTGTCGAGATGGCTGCCCATGGCAATGGGCGGGATGTCGTTGCGCTGGCCGGGACGGCGCGCAAACATGGTGCCCATATCGTCGATGGTGACGGTGCAGCCGAGCGTTTCGGCCTGCGTCTTGAGCCAGTCGCGCACTTGGGCATCGAGGTCGGTCAGCGTCAGCCGGCAGATACCGCCCTTCGGCGTGCCGCCGATTTTAGCGGTCTCCATCAGGTCGCCCCACAGGCGCTCGGGGTCGATGGTGAGATTCTTCATAAAAAGATGATCGCCCGCGGCGAACGTCAGATCAAGGCGACGACTCACCTGCTTCGGCTTCCGCCAGTTTGTCGCGCCAGTCCTTGCGCTTGAGGACGAAGGTGACCGCCGACATCGCCAGCAGGATGATGCAGACGATGAGCAACCCGGCCGAGATCGGCCGGTTGAAGAAGATGAAGTAGTTGCCGTTCGACATGATCAGCGACTGACGCAAGGACTGTTCGAAAATCGGCGCGATGACGAGCCCGAGCACCAAAGGCGCCGGGTCGAAGGAGAACTTGCGCAGCGCATAGCCGAGAATGCCCATGATCAGCATGATCCATACGTCGACGATGGAGTGGTTCACCTCGTAGACACCGATGATGCAGAACATAATGATGAGAGGATAGAGATAGGCGTAAGGGATGCGCAGCACGGTCACGAAAACGCTGACCAGCGGCAAATTGAGCGCCAGCAGCATCAGATTGCCGACATACATCGAGGCGACAAAGCCCCAGAACACATCCGGGTGGTCGGTGACAAGCTGCGGCCCGGGCGATACGCCATGCACCATCAGCGCGCCCATCAGCACGGCCGGGATCGGCCCGGTCGGAATGCCGAGCGCCAGCATCGGCACGAAGGCGCCGGTCGAGGCCGAGTTATTGGCGGATTCCGGTCCGGCGACGCCGGCAACGGCGCCCTTGCCGAATTCCTCCGGATGCTTGGAGAGGCGCCGTTCCAGCGCGTACGACAAAAAGCTGGAAATGATGTGCGCCGAGCCGGGGATGATGCCGATGATGAAGCCGAGCAGCGTGCCGCGTCCGATTGGCCAGCCCGCCTCCTGCCATTCCTTGCGGTTCGGCCATAGCTCGCGGAATTTCGGCGCGATCACTTCGCCAACCACCATGTGGCTGGGCGTCGACAGGATTTCGCCGAGCCCGAACAGGCCGACCGCGACCGGCACGATGCCGATGCCATCGCCGAGTTCGGCAAGGTCGAACGAATAACGGAAGTGCCCGGTCATGTTGTCGATGCCGATCATGCCAAGCATCAGCCCGATGCAGGCCATCAGCAGCGTGCGCACCAGCGAGGAAGAGGACATGTAGGCAAGGAAGATCAGCCCCATCACCAGCAGCGCGGTGTATTCCGGCGGCCCGAATTTCAGCGCAATGGTGGCGAGCGGCGGCGCCACCACGGTGAGCGCGATGACGCCGAAAGTGCCGGCGACCCAGGAGCCGACCGCGGCGATGCAGAGCGCGGCGCCGGCGCGGCCCTTCTTGGCCATGGCGTTGCCGTCGATGCAGGTCATCACCGAGGACGCTTCGCCCGGAATGCGCATCAGGATCGAGGTGGTCGAGCCGCCATATTGCGAGCCGTAATAGATGCCCGCCAGCATGATCACCGCTTGCGTGGCGTCGAGTCCGAAGGTCACCGGCAAAAGGATCGAAATGCCGGAGAGCGGGCCGATGCCCGGCAGCACGCCAACCAGGGTGCCGACCAGGCAACCGAGAAAGGCATACCAGAGATTGTCGGGCTGGAACGCGATGGCGAAACCATGCGCCAGACTAAGCAGGGTGCTTTCCACGGAGGGTTCCTAGAAGCTGAATTCTGGAAGGGGGGTCTTGAGCCCGTACACGAACGACACGTAAGTGAACATGACGACGACGACGCAGTAGATGCCGGCGCGGATGGCGTTGCGGCGTTCGATCACCAGCAGGAAGGCGAACATCATCAATAGCATGGTGACGATGAAGCCGAGAGTTTCATAAAGCAGGGTGGCGGCGGCGGTAATCGCCGTCACCATCAGCGCATGTTTGCCATCGGCCCAGTCCAGTTCGGCGAAGGGCACGCTTTCTGCCGAGGCGCGCGCGATCAGCGCCACGCCGAAAATCATGGTCAGCACGGCGACGATCATCGGCAGGAAGCCGGAGCCGGGCATCGACATATGCCCGACCGGCAGGTCTCCGCTGAGCGCGATGATGGCGGCGCCGAACAGGATAAACCCGGCGCCCGCCACATGGTCGGCTCGAAGGATCATGATTTTTCTTTCATCGTTGTCGCCGCGCCGCCGCTCGAGACGGCGCGGGAGAGGGGAGAAAAACTACGCCTGCTTGCCGATCAAATGGACGGCTTCGTCGGCGCGCTTGGCATCAGCGTCCCAGAATTTGCGAAAGTCGGCGGCGTTGAGATAGCCGCCTTCGAGGCCGAGCTTGTCGACCACCGACTTGAATTGATCGGAGGTCGCGGCCTTGTCGAGCGCCGCGCTGAGCGTGGCGATGACCGCGGCCGGCGTGCCTTTCGGTGCGAACAGGCCTACCCAGAGATAATATTCGACGTCGAAGCCGAGCTCCTTCAGCGTTGGCACGTCGGGCAACGCCTTCGAACGCGTGGCGCCGAACGAGGCGAGCGCGCGCAGCTTGCCGGATTTCACGTGCGGCAGGCTCGCCGACACCGACTGGACCGAAGCCTGCGCATTATTGCCGAGCAGCGCGGTGATCGCCGGGCCGCCGCCATTGGTCGGCAGGTGACGCAATTTCGGAATGCCGGTCGCCTTTTCGAATAGCGCCACCGGCAGATGGGTGGCGCCGTAAAGACCGCCCGAACTGTAGATGATCGCTTCCGGTCGTTTCTTGGCGTCGGCGATGAATTCCTTCACGTCTTTGTAGGGCTGCTGCGCATTGACCAGCAGCAGCACCGGATCGGCGGTCAGCCGCGCCAGCGGAATGAAATCGCTGCGTTCGGTCTTGGGCGTGCGCCCGAACAGCTTGTCGACTTCGGCGTAACCGGAAATACCGTTGTTGTGCGACAAAAGCGTATAACCGTCCGGCTTGGCGGTGGCGGCGACCTGCGCGCCAACCTGACCGCCGGCGCCGGCTTTGGTCTCGACCACGACCGGCTGCTTGAGTAGCGGCTCCAGCGCCGCGGCGATGGGCCGCGTGATGATGTCGTTGGCGCCGCCGGGCGGGAAGGCGACCAGGATGGTGATGGCGTGCGAGGGGTAGGCGCCCTGCGCGAAAGCCGGGCCTGTTGCGAGGGTGGCGGCCGTTGCCGAAGTGCCGATGACAAATGTGCGCCGATCCATCGTGTTGCGATCCATGAGCCGTCCTCCAAAATTTTTTTATCCGGACCAAGCCGGTTACCCGAAAAATGTTGCAAGCCGCGCGCCGTCCGATTGAGGGAGGCGCGCGGCGCCGTTCTTGTTCGAAGCTTACGCTTCGCTATTTAGCCTTGCACGCGGCCGATTTCCTTCACCGCGCCTTCGATGCGCGCGGCGTCGGCGTCCCAGAACTTGGCGAATTCCGGCTGATCCTGATAGCCCAGTTCCTGGCCGAGATTGGTCATCGCGGTCTTGAACAGGTCGGTGTGCGCCGCTTTGCCGGCATTGGTGCGCAGATAGCTCACCACGTCGGCCGGCGTTCCCTTCGGCGCGAACAGGCCGACCCAGAGGTAGTACTCGATATCGTAGCCGAGCTCCTTCATGGTCGGTACGTCGGGCAGCGCCTTCGAGCGCGTGGCGCCGAACATGGCCAGCGGTTTCGCCTTGCCGGCCTTGATCTGGTTGAGCGACGCGGAGATCGACGACACCAACACCTGCGAGTTGTTGCCGAGGAAGGCAGTGAGCGCCGGGCCGCCGCCATTGGTCGGCAGGTGGCGCAGCTTGAGCCCGCCGGCCGCTTTCATATAGAGCGCGGTCGGAATATGCAGCGCGCCGTAAAGGCCCGACGAGGAGAAGATGATTTCATCCGGCCGCTTCTTGGCGTCGGCGGTCAGTTCGGCAAGTGTTTTGTAGGGCTGCTTGTCGTTGACCAGCAGCACGCATGGGTCGGCGACAAAGCGCGCGATCGGGATGAAGTCGGCTCGCGTGAACTTGGGCTTGCGGTCGAACAATTTGTCGACTTCGGCAAAGCCGGAGATCGAGGTGATGTGCATCAGCAGGGTGTAGCCGTCCGGCTTGGCATTGGCGGCGACCTGCGCGCCGACGGCGCCGGCAGCGCCCGCCTTGGTTTCGATCACCACCGGCTGCTTGACGATCGGCTCGAGGGCCGCGCCGAAAGGCCGTCCGACCACGTCGGCGGCGCCGCCGGGCGGGAATGGATTGATCAGCGTGATCGGATGGGCCGGATAGGCATCCGCGGCAACCCCCGGTGCGGGTCCGGCAACGAGAGCCGCGGCGGCGGCCGCGCTCCCGCCAAGGAAATGGCGTCGGTCCATGGTGTATCCCCCTAAATGGCGGCTTTCGCCCGGCGGTCTTGCCGGCGCCTTGCCTGTCTTTTTATCGCGCCGGCATTATCGCTTGCCGGTCGTTCAAGCGTCAATGATCGCGACCGCCCGCGTCCAGCCGGCGGAACCGCCGCGCACCTTCACCGGAAAACAGCTCACCATAAAGCCGCTGGACGGAAGGCTTTCGAGATTGTGCAATTTCTCGATGTGGCAATAACCGATCTCACGACCGGCGCGGTGGCCTTCCCAGATCAGCGAAGCATCGTGGGTTTGCGCGTATTTCTTCTGGGTGTGCACAAAAGGCGCGTCCCAGCTCCAGCCATCGGTGCCGGTCACGCGCACGCCGCGTTCGGTGAGATAGAGCGTCGCCTCGCGCCCCATGCCGCAGCCCTTCGATACGTAGTCGGGACGACCATAGGCCGCGCCCGCGGCAGTGTTCACCACCACGATTTCAAGGGGCGAAAGCGTGTGGCCGATGCGCTTGAGTTCGGTTTCGACATCGGCGGCGCGGGCGACATAGCCATCCTCGAAATGACGGAAGTCGAGCTTCACCCCGGGCTGGAAACACCACTCAAGCGGCACCTCGTCGATGGTGAGCGCGCGCTTGCCGTGGTCCATGGTAGAGGCGAAGTGATAGGGCGCATCGAGATGCGTGGTGCAGTGCGTCGACAGCTTGACCCATTCGAAACCCCAGCCTTCGCCGTCCGGCAGTTCTTCTTTTTTGAGGCCGGGAAAAAATTTCAGAATGTCGGGCGCGGTCGCTTCGTGGTCGAGATAGTCGATCTTCGGCCCGTAGCCGGGCGGATCGGCGTAAACCGTGTTTTCCAGCGGCACCGAGATATCGATGATCTTTCGCGGCATAGATTGATCTCCCGGCAATGCACCGTCATGGCCGGGCTTGTCCCGGCCACCCATGACTTTACAGTGCTGCGCATAATGAAGACGTGGATGCCCGGCACAAGGCCGGACATGACGAAACTTTGGAGACACTCACACATGCCTGCTTATTGGGTTTCCCGTTCCAAGATCAACGACCCGGTCGAATACAAAAAATACACCGACCAGATTCCCGGCATTCTCGCCAAATTCGGCGGCAAGGTGTTGGCCCGCGGGGGCAAGTTTCAGATCATGGAAGGCCCCGATAAATTCCAGCGCTTTATTGTGATTGAGTTTCCGACCTTCGAGCAGGGCGTCGCCTGCTTCACCTCGCCGGAATATGATGCTGCCGCGGCATTCCGGCGCAGCGGAGCCGGTGAGGTCGAGACCATTATGGTCGAGGGCATTTGAGCCGGTTATTCTGCATTGCAGCAATTGGGCGGGCCGCCGAAATCGGAGCGGCCCATCGCCCGCCCACCGTGGAAGGGCTGGCGGTGCGAACCGACCTGGATCGCGGGTCACAGCATTAAATCCGCGCTCGACCGAAAGCTTCTGTGGACCATCGGCTTTTGCGCTGGCATTATCGGTCCTGAAGAAAATCAAAACCATTGGGAGGTGTAACGATGTTCCATAGACTTAAATCGCGGGCATTGGCTGGGATCGCGGGGGCGAGCGTCGCCCTTGTGGCCGGCGCCATGTTCGTCGCGTCCGGCGCGCAGGCGCAGGACAAGGGGCCGATCAAGATCGGCTTTGGGCAGTCGTTGACCGGTGCGCTGGCGGCGAACGGCAAGCAGGCGCTGGTCGGCGCTGAAATCTGGCGCGACGAAATCAACAAGGCCGGCGGTTTGCTCGGTCGGCAGGTTGAGTTGGTCTATTACGACGACAAGAGCACGCCATCGGAAGTGCCCGGGATCTACACCAAACTGCTCGACGTCGACAAAGTCGATCTGGTGGTTGGAGGTTATGCGACCAACCAGAACGCGCCGGCCATGCCGGTCGTGATCCGCAAGGGCAAGACCTACATCAGCCTGTTTTCACTCGACGTGAACGACAAGTTCAAATACTCGAAATATTTCTCCATTCTGCCAACCGGCCCCGACACCAAGGGCTCGTTCACCAAGGGCTTCTTCGACATCGCGGCGGCGCAGAACCCGAAGCCGACGACGGTGGCGCTCAGCTTTGCCGACGCGGAGTTCTCGCAGAACGCCTGCGACGGTGCGCGCGCCAATGCCAAGAAGCACGGCATGAAGGTCGTCTACGACAAGGCCTATCCGCCCCCGCCGAAGACGACCGATTTCGCGCCGATCGTGCGCGCGCTCAAGGCGGTTAATGCCGACGTCGTGGTTGTCTGCGCCTATCCGCTCGATTCGGTCGGCATCGTGCAGGCGGCGAACGAAATCGGTCTGACGCCGAAGATGTTCGGCGGCGCGCTGGTCGGTCTGCAAGCGACCTTCTTCAAGGATAAGTTGAAGTCCAAGCTCAACGGCATCGTGAACTACGAGACCTGGGTGCCGGACAAGAAGCAGATGTATGACGGCACCGAGGCCTTCTTCAAGGAATACCAGTCGCGCGCCAAGGCCGCCGGCGTCGATCCGCTCGGCTATTACCTCGGCGGCTGGGGCTACGCCCAGTTCCAGGTCCTCGGCGATGCGATCAAGGGCGCTAAGAGCATCGAGGACGATAAGGTCGCGGCCTATCTGAAAAAAGCGACCTTCAAGACCGTGATGGGCCCGATCAAGTTCGGCGCCAAGGGTGAATGGGCGGAAAGCCGCATGGTCACCGTGCAGTATCACGACATCAAGGACGACGCGAACCTCGATACCTGGCGCGGCATGGACTATCAGACCGTGCTGGAGCCGAAGAACCTCGAGACCGGCAAGGTCATCTATCCTTACGAGAAGGCGCACAAGTAAGCGTCTTCGCGAAGGCTGAAAGAGAAACGCCGCGGAGAAATCCGCGGCGTTTTTTTCTTCGTATCCCTCCCCGGCCACGGGGAGGGTGGACGCGAACGAAGTGAGCGGCCGGGTGGGGCGATATCCGAGATTCCAGGAGACTACACCCCACCCGCTCCGCGCTTCGCGCGGAGCCTCCCTCCCCTTGCAGGGGAGGGATAAGAAGGCGTGCAGGGAAGCCGCTCACATCCCCAGATAAAACTGCCGGATCAGGTCGTTGTTGTTAAGTTCGTCGGCCGACGCGCCCTCGAACTCGATCTTGCCGTGCACGATGACATAGCCGCGGTCGGCGATGCGCAGCGCCTGGGTGAAATTCTGCTCGGCCATCAAGACCGTGAGGTTGAAGTGCTCCTTGAGCTGCTTGATGGCGTCGATAGTGCGGCTGACCAGAAGTGGCGCCAATCCGACGGACGGCTCATCAACCAGCAGAATGCGCGGGTTGAGCATCAGGGCGCGCGCCAGCGCCAGCATCTGCTGCTCGCCGCCCGACATCGAGCCGGCAAGCTGGCTCTTGCGCTCGGCCAGTCGCGGGAAAATCTCAAAGCAAAAATCGAGATTGGTTTTGATATGCAGGCGCGCCTTCGGACGGCTGGCCCCGAGCAGCAGGTTTTCTTCCACAGTCTGGCGCGGAAACAGACGGCGGCCTTCCGGCACCAATGCGATGCCGAGATCGACGATCTGCTCGGTGGTCAAGCCCGAAAGGTCGTGCTTTTCGCCGTCGATTTCGGCGACGATCTTGCCTTTGGTCGGTCGCACCCAGCCCACGATGCATTTCATCAGGGTGCTTTTGCCGTTGCCGTTGGTGCCGAGCAGCACGACGGTTTCGCCGCTGTCCACGCGCAGCGACACGTTTTCCAGCACGCGCACCGCGCCATAGGCGGCATCGATGCCGTCGATCGAGATGCTGTTGGTGTTATGTGCCAAGATAGGCCCCCACCACTTCCTTGTTCTTGATCACGTCTTCCGGATTGCCGTCGGCGATCTTTTTGCCGGAGACCAGAACGGCGAGGCGCTGCGAGAAGCTCATCACCGCGCGCATGATGTGCTCGATCATGATGATGGTGACGCCGCGCTCGTTCATGCGGATGAGCAGCGCCACGATGTCCTCGACCTCGGAATGCGACAAGCCCGCCATCGATTCGTCGGCGATCAGCAGTTTCGGCTCGGCCGCCATGGCACGCGCCAGTTCAAGCTTACGCATTTCGACCTGGGTGAGGTCGAGCGGCAAATGCGTCGCTTTTTCGTGCAGCGCGACCAGCGTCAGCAATTCCATGCAGCGATCGTCGAGTTCGGCGTGGCTGAGATGCGGGCCCGGGCGGCCGTTCACGGTATAAAGCAGCGGCACGCGGATATTGTCGGCGACGCTCATGCTGTGAAACGGGCGCGGCAACTGGAAGCTGCGTGCCAAGCCGCGATGCGTGCGCTGATGCGCCACTAGTCCATCGACCTTTTCGCCGTTGAACGTGACGCTGCCGGTTTCGTTATGCAGCGTGCCGCAAATGCAATTGACCAGCGTGCTCTTGCCGGAGCCGTTCGGGCCGATCAGGCCGAGGCGTTCGCCCGGCGCCACCTCAAGATCGACGCCGTCGAGCGCGATGAAGCCACCGAAGCGCTTGCCTAGCCGTTCGATGTGCAGGAGCGGAGCGGCTTTGCCGGTCATGACTTGACCTCTTTAGCGCCGCTGGATTTCTTGAACGGATTGCCGATCCACTTCTGCCACAGGCCGATAATGCCTTTCGGCGCCAGGATGACAAAGGCGATCAACAGGATCCCGGTGATCAGCAGGTTGACCGCCGACGAAATGGTCACGGTGACGAGCTGCTGCACGGTCGAGAGCAGCAAGGCGCCGATCATCGGGCCGGCCCAGAACGTGGTGCCGCCGATCATCGGCATGGCGATCGAATTGACCGCATAAGACAGATTGAACGCCGAGCCCGGTTCGACATAGCCGATGTAATAAGGAAAGGGTGCGCCGGCCATGCCGAAGAGCGCACCGGAGACGACGGTGGCGATCAGCTTCAGCCGCAAGGTCGGCACCCCGGTCGCTTCCGCCGCCAGCTCATCGTCGCGAATGGTGGCGAAGCCGACTCCGAGCTTGGAGCGTTCGATGGTGCGCGCGATGGTGAGTGAGGCGATCACCAGGATCAGCATCAAGGCGAACAGGAAATCGATATAGGGGCCGAAGAAGGGAATTTCGTTGGGCGGGATGACATAGGCGCCGCGCGAACCGCCGACGAAAGACCAATTAGTAATGAAGGTTTCCAGCACGACGGCGAGCGCCAGCGTCGCGATGGCGAAAAAGACGCCGCGCAGCCGCAGCGTCAGATAGCCCATGCCGAGCCCGACCAGACCGGAAACGGCGCCGCCGACTAGCATGAGCAGCGGCAACGGCAGCGGAAAGATCAGGTGCATCGGCGCCACCAGAAAATCGGGAAATACGTCCTCGACCGACTGCCCGATCGTGTAAAAGCAGACGGTCGTATAAACGCCGATGGCGAAAAAGCCGGCCGAGCCGAAATTCACATAGCCGCAATAGCCGCCGAGGATGTTCCAGGCGGTTGCCAGCACGATATATTGCAGCACCGTGTAGCCGGCGAAGAACAGATAGTCGTTGCCGACGATGTGGAAGGCCGCGTACAGCGCTGCGCCGATCAACGTCATGATGAGGATGAAGGTAGGTGTGCGCATCTAGCGTCCCAGCAGTCCGGAGGGCCGCACGGCCAAAGTGAGCAGCAGCAGCCCGAATGAGACGGCCGGCGCCCAGGACGGACCGTAGAAAGTCGCGGTGATGCTTTCAATCACGCCAATCAGAAAGGCGGCGATGATGGTGCCGGGCAGGCTGCCGAGCCCGCCAAGCACGCAGATCGCGAAGACACGGCCGATATAGTCGCGCCCGGCCGAAGGAATGACCGGTTGGATGATGATCAGGAAGGCGCCCGCCAGCGACGCGGTCGCAATCGATATGCTGAAGGCGATGCGCTTGATGCGGGTCGGATCGACCGCCATCAGTTGCAGCGCCTGCGGGTCCTGCGACACCGCCATCACCGCGCGGCCGATAAAGGTGCGCGCCATGAAAAGCTGCAGGCCGATGAACATGGCGACCGAAACCAGGCACGGCACCAGCATGCGCAATGGAAACTCCATGGCTCCGATGGAGATGCTGCCGCCGATATAGGGCGCGTCGACGGTGCGGTAGTCGACCCCGAAGACCAGGTTCAGGCCGACCTCGGTGACGAAGAGCAGACCGAAAAAGAACGCGAGACCGCGTAGCGAATCCTGCCCGCGCCGCTCGAACGATTGGTAGTAAACCTGATAGATGACCGTGCCGAGCGCGTAGAACGCCGGCAGCGCGAAGATCGCGACGACGATCGGATCGACGCCGAAACGGGAGTTGACGATGTAGGCGATGTAGGAGCCGAGGATGATGAAGCCGGGATGCGCGATGTTGACGATATCGAGCATGCCGAAGGAAATCGAAACGCCGGCGGTGACGGCGGCGTAAAAGCCGCCGAGCATCAAGCCGGCGATAATCGCATTGATCAGAAGGTCGAATTCCATAGGGGCCTCAGCCGGACCGTGCGCTACGCAAAAAGGGTTGCAAAGGCGTCACGCGCATGACGCGCGCGGCGGAGTGCCGCGGCGGAGTCGAACGATTGACCGGCATTTCCCCTCTGAGTCCGTTTTTTGTTGCCCTTTGGCGCGCCTGTTGGACGCCCGGCGGGATTGCGCCGCAGTTTGCAGGAAGCGCGGCGGCTTGGCTAGTGGTCCGATTCCGACATTTGCATCCAGTTGCCGCAAGCTCGCGAGCAAATGTCGGAATCAAAGGACCACTAGCAATCATTTGATTCTAGTGGAGCTTTGAATTTGACATTTGATGAAGAACTAGCCGCAAACGGGTATCAAATGTCAAATTCGCTCCACTAGTGCGTTGATTGCGCGTGAAAACCTTATAAATTCAGGCAGCTTGTGCCTGTGGGTGGACGCCCTCGGGCAACGGCAACGGCTGGTTGGCGCTGTCCTTGAACTCGACGGTCATGAAGACCATTTCGCGGTCGCCGAGATTTTGCAGGTCGTGCACCTTGAACTCGCCCTTGCCGTAGCTCTCGTGCCTGGTCTCGCCCGGCACATAAGTGGCTTCGAGAATGGTCCCGTCGTGCATATGTTGACGGCCGCGGCCGCCGCCGATCGAGGTCCAGAAATAATCCAGCACATGGCGGTGAAATCCGATGCGCTCGCCGGGGGCAAGCCGGATGATCCAAACGCGCGAGCGCTCGTTCTCCGACAGCAGCGTCGAACCGACGCAGGGGTTCGGATTTTTCGCTTCGCGCTCGAATTCGGCGGCGATCTCGGCCGGCCACTGCGAGATGTCTTTTTTCACATTGACGATATCGTGCATGGGTACGCCTTTGGGATTTTTTCCAACCGGATTTAGCCGTCGTATATAACAATTCCGGGCACACGGGAAGATTAAGGGAAATCCATTGGCAGGGCCGGACGGCAGGCGCGCTATCGTCATTGGCGGCTCGATGAGCGGGCTCTTGAGCGCGCTGCTGCTGCGGCGCGCCGGCTGGGACGTCGATATTTACGAGCGCGTGGAGGGCGAATTATCCGGCCGCGGCGCCGGCATCGTGGCCCAGGGCGAGTTGATCGCGCGTCTTCAAAGCCTCGGGCTCGCGACGTCGGAACTCGGCGTGCTCATTGCGACCCGCAAGATCCTCAACCGCGAAGGCCAACTGACCCGCAGCCTCGATTGCCCGCAGGTGGCGACCGCCTGGGAGCGCGTTTACCGGCTGCTGCGCGACGCGCTGCCGGCCGGACGCTATCATCGCGGCAAGGGCCTGACGTATTTCACGCAAGACGCGCGCATGGTGAAGACGCATTTTTCCGATGGCGAAACGGCGAGCGCCGATTTGCTGGTGGGCGCCGACGGCATCCGCTCGACCGTGCGGCAACAATGTCTGCCGCGGGTGACGCAGCTTTACGCCGGCTATACCGCATGGCGGTCCTTGATCGCGGAGAGCGACATTCCGGCGCGGACGCGCGCGGAGATTTTCGAATTCATGGCCTTTGGCCTGCCGCCGGGTGAGCAGTTCCTGAGCTATCCGGTCGCCGGGCCCGACAACGATCTGCGCGTCGGGCACCGGCGCACCAATGTGATCTGGTACCGGCCGGCCGACGAGACGGCCAAATTGCCCTGGCTGCTCACCGACGCGAGCGACAAGACGCATGAGCTGTCGATCCCGCCGCCGCTGATCCGCGCCGAGGCGTTGGCCGACATGCGCGACGGCGCCGAGCGTTTTCTGGCACCGCAATTCCGCGCGCTGGTCAGACTGATGCCGAAGCCGATTTTGCAGCCCATCTACGATCTGGTGTCGCCGCGCATGGCCTTCGGCCGCGTGGCGATCGTGGGCGATGCCGCCTTCGTCGCGCGTCCGCATGTCGGCGCCGGCGTCTCGAAAGCGGCCGACGACGCCGCGGTGCTGGCCGAGACGTTGCAGACGAATGGCGATGTCGAAAGCGCGCTCAAGGCCTTCGAGGCGGCGCGGCTGCCGGACAACAACCGCATCATCGAACGCGCGCGCCATCTCGGCGCATTCTTGCAGGCCTCGCGCACGGTCGAGGAACAGGCGCGCGCCGGCAGGCACTCGACCGACGCCGCGGTGATCGAGGAAACGGCGACGCTCGATTTTTTGTACGGGTGATTGTTTTTACCTCTCCCCGCAAGCGGGGAGAGGGAGCTCACAACCCCAACAACTTCTTCGCATTACCCCCGGCAATCGCCGCGCGCGCCGAATCGTCGAGGCCTTCGGCCGAATTGACGTGGCCGATCGGATCGTATTCCAGCATGTCGAACGGATAATCCGTGCCCATGACGATGTGATCGACGCCGAAGACTTTCACCAACGCCTCGAGTTGATGCGGTGTAAACACGACATTATCGACATAGACCTGCTTGAGATAATGCGTCGGCGGCTTCGGCAGGCCGGCATTGCAGTCGGAGCGCGCGCCCCAGGCATGATCGATGCGGCCGGAATAGCCGCCGAGATAGCCGCCGCCATGCATGGCGTAGATTTTTAGTTTCGGGTGGCGTTCCAGCACGCCGTCGAAAATCAGATAGTGCAGCGCGAGCGTGGTCTCGAACGGGTTGCCGATGATGTTGTTGAAATAAAATCGCGACAGCCGCTTGCCTTCGGTAAACCCATTCGGGTGGATGACCACCAGCATATCGAGTTCTTCGGCCTTCTTCCAGAATGGCGCGAAGGCCGGATCTGACAATTCGCGGCCGGCGACATTGGTGAGAATTTCAACTGCCTTGAACTTCAGCGTCTTGGCGACGTATTCCAGCTCTTTGGCAGCCTCGTTGCCATCCTGCATCGGCACGGTGCCGCAAGGGATGAAGCGGTCGGGATGCTTGGCGACGAATTCGGCGACGCCGTCATTGATCATGCGGGCGGCCGGCACCGCGTATTCGAGCGCAACAGAATGGTAAAGCTGCGGCGGCGGCGGCATGGTCATCTGCATATCGACGCCCATTTCGTCCATCATTTTGAAGCGCTGGTCGTAGCCGGTCATGCTGCCGCGAATGTCGGCTTCCTGCTTGGCATTGAGCGCCTTGGTTTCCTCGGTTGAGAAGTGGCCGAGCGGAATGGTCGAAAGATCGAGGTGCGGTTTGATGAAGGCGCCGGCCGCGGGGATGGCGATGTGGGTATGCGCGTCGATGGTGGTCGACTTCGGACGCTTGTCGCGGCCGGGCGTGCCGTGTTTGCGCGCCGCCGTGTTAACGTATTTATTCCACATGTCAGCCATTGCGATTTCCTCGGTTTACGCTCGATTGTCATCATCCGCGAAAGTGGATGATCCAGTATCCTTTGTGCGAGCGGTTTTCAATTGTGATGTCTACAATTGCTGGGTCCCCGCTTCCCTCCTTCGCTTACGCTTCGGAGGGCTCAGGCTTCGGCCCGTCGAAGCCTGTTGGCGAAGACGGGTCGCGGGGACGACAGCTTCATTCAGAACACCCCCAGATGCAGCCGCAGCAATTCCTCATCTTGGCGCAGCGCGGCCGGTGTCGAGTTAACCGCCACCTCGCCGGTATTGAGAATGACAATGTCGTCGGCGACGTCGAAGACGAGGGTCGGGTTCTGCTCGACCAGCACGATCGACAGACCGGTTTCCTTGAGTTTGCGGATGGTGTTCATCACCTCGTGCACGATCTGCGGCGCGAGGCCCTCGGACGGTTCGTCCATCAAAAGGACACGTGGATTGCCCATCAGCGCGCGGCCGATGGCCAGCATCTGCTGCTCGCCGCCGGACAGATGCGCCGCCATCTGGCCGGTGCGTTCTTTCAGGCGGGGAAACATGGCAAAGACCGTGTTGAGGTCCCATGGCGCATGCTTGCTGCCGGCAAGTGGCTTGCGCGCGGCGACGCTCAAGTTTTCACTCACGCTCAGGCTTTTGAAGATGCGACGGCCTTGCGGCACCAGCGCGACCCCGCGCGCCGAAATCAACTCCGGCGGCATCTTGGTGACCGGCTCGCCGAATACCTTGACCGTGCCGCGGCGCGCCGCGAGCAGGCCCATGCTGACATTCATGCAGGTGGATTTGCCGGCGCCGTTGCGGCCGAGGAGGCCGAGCATGCGCGCTTCGCCCAGCTCGAACGACACGTTTTGCAGAACGTGGCTGTCGCCGTAAAAGGCTTCGACATTCTCAAGCGAAAGCGCGCTAGTGGCCAAGATAGACCTCCCGCGTGCGTGGGTCCTTGACGACTTCGGCGCGGTTGCCCTCGACGATCACCTCGCCGAAATGCAACAACGTGATGCGTTCGGCGAATTCCAGCGCCACGTCCATGTTATGCTCAATCATCACGATGGTGACGTCACGCGGGATCGCCATCAGGCATTTGTGCACGTCGCGGCGCTCGTCGATCGAGAGGCCGGCGAATGGCTCGTCTAGCAGCAGCACTTTCGGTTCCTGCGCCAGCGCCATCGCGATCTCGACGCGGCGGCGTTCGCCATAGGAAGTCTGCGACAAAGGCCGGTCGGCGATGTGGCCGAGGCCGACGCGCTCAAGCGCCTTGCGGCCCTGTTCGGTGAAGCCGCCTTGCCGCCGCAGATCGATGAACGGATTCCAGCGTTGCGGCGACAGGCCGAGAAGTGCGAGGCGCACATTTTGGATGATGCTGTCATGCGGGAATAGCGTGATGATCTGGTAGGTACGCGCCATGCCGAGATGGGCACGCCGCCGGCTCGGCACGCGCGTGATGTCCTGGCCGTGCAGATGCACCGAGCCGCCGTCGGGCGTCAGTTCGCCGGTGATGAGATTGAACAGCGTGGTTTTGCCGGCACCGTTCGGGCCAATGATCAGCCGCCGTTCGCCCGGCTCGACATTCAAGTTGACGCCGCGCGTGACACGCAGGCCGCCGAAGGCTTTGTTGAGACCGCTGACGGTGAGCGCGCTCATGCCGGCGTCTCCGTCTTGGCCGTCGCTTTAACCGCGGGTGTGCGCTTGCGGAAAGCCAATCGCCACAGCCGCGCGCTGCCGGGCACCAGCCCCTCCGGCATCAAGATGACGATGGCGACGAAAATGGCGCCGAGCAGAAAATTCCAGCGTTCGATGAAGCCGGACACCACGGTCTTGATGACCACCACCAGCGTGGCGCCGACGACGGGACCGAGCAAGGTGCCGGGTCCGCCCGAGATCACCATCAGCAGTACTTCCGCCGACGAGGTCAGCGCCAGCGTCTGCGGGCTGATGAACTGCGTGTAATAGACGAACAGGATGCCGGACACGGCCGTGAGCAGGCCGGAGAACAGGCAGGCGTAAAAGCGGATCATCCAGACGTGATAGCCAAGAGCGTTCATGCGGCGCGGCTGGTCGCGCGTGCCCATCAGCGCCGCGCCCAAGGGCGACCGCACGAAGACGGCGACCGCTGCGACCGCCAGCAAAAACACGACCAGTGAGACATAATAAAAATGCGTCGGGGTGGTCATTGAGTATCCGAACGGAGCAGGCCGGGCTCGCACGCTGATGCCGTTGTCGCCGCCGGTCAGGCTGATCCAGCGATAGGCGAGGCCCCACAGGACTTCGCCGAGCGCCAATGTGATCATGATGAAGCCGATGCCGGTCGAGCGCAGCGACAAAATCGCATAAATCGCCATCGACACCACACCGACCACCAGGGCGACCAGGATAGCGGCGGTGTGGCCGTAGCCGCTCTGCAACATGAAGCCGGTGGCGTAGGCCGTTACGCCGAATAGCCCGGCATGGCCGAGCGACACCAGTCCGGCATAGCCGACCAGCACATTCAGCCCGAGCGCGAACACCGCGTAGAACAGAATTTGGCTCGAGACGTTGATGTAGTAAGTGCCCGAAATCCAGAACGGCAATGTGGCGAGCGCCGCGATGGCGATCACAATGACGATGACGCGCGGCTTGACGGCGGCTGTCATGGCATATGCCGTCCGAACAAGCCCTGCGGCCGCAGCAGCAGCACCAGCAGCATCGGCAGGAAGAGCACGAAATAGGCGAGTTCGGGCAACAGCGCTTGGCCGAAATTATAGATGAAACCGACGATAATGCTGCCGACGAAGGAGCCGAGCAAACTGCCCGAGCCGCCGAGGATCACGACGACCAGCGCGAGCGGCAGCATGTCCTGATCAAGGCCGGGATAGACCGAGAGTATCGGCCCGCCGATGATTCCGGCAAAGGCGGCCAGCCCGGCGCCGAGCGCGAACACGATGGTAAACAATTGCGAGACTCGAATGCCGACAACGCGCGCCATGTCCGGGTCATCGACGCCGGCGCGGATCATGGCGCCGAGGCGTGTACGGTCGAGCAATAGCCAGAGGCCGATCGCGACCACGGCTGCGATAACGATGATCGCCAGCCGGTACAGCGGGAACACCAGGGTGCCGATACGCATGAAGCCGCCGAGGCTGTCCGGCGTACTGACATTGAGTGGGTCGCCGCCCCATACCATAAGGCAGAAATCGGCGGCCATAAACGAAAGGCCGAGCGTCACTAGTACCTGCGCGAGCTGGTCTCCTGGTAACCGTCGCAGCAGCAGGCGTTCCGCCACGGCGCCCATCGCGGCCACCGCCAGCGTGGCCAGGATAGCGGCCAGCCAGAAATTCAGTTTGAAACCGAGCATGCCGACCACAAAGGTCGCGCCGATATAGGCGCCCAGCATGAACAGCGAACCGTGCGTCAGATTCGGAATGCGCATCAATCCGAAAATCAGCGAAAAGCCCGCCGACAACAGGAACAGCAGCCCGCCGAACGTGACGCTATTGACGGTCAGCACCAGCCAAAAATTCATACGCGCAGTTTTCCCGCGTTTAACATCCACGGTGTCATTTCGGGGCGCGCGTGCAACACGCGAATTCGGAATCCAGATGCTCAGGTGGTGCCCGTTTCTGGATTCCGGGTTCCGGCTTGCGCCGGACCCGGAATGACGAAGAATAAGCGGACGCCGCGGGGTCATTCACCTCGCGGCGTCCGCCAATGCGTTCGCTTACGGCTTCAGCGGCGGATAGTCGCGCGCGTAGACCGGCTGCGAGAGGAACTTCTTCTCGTCGTAGGTCCAGAACTGGCTGACATTCTTGTACGTCTTGACCGTCTTGTTGATGTACTTGCCATTCGCCTTTTCGAGATGGCGAACGTAGAAATCGCCGATCACGTTGCCAAGATGGTCGAATTTGATCGGCCCGCGCGGCGTGTCGGTGAGCGAAACGGACTTCATGGCCGCCATCAACGCGGCCTTGTCGTCGGACTTGCCGCCGATCTTCTCCAGGCCGGCATTGATCACCATGCCGTTGACGTAGAGGCCGGCGCAATAGAAGCCCGGATCGACGCTGTAGTCCTTCTGCATGGCGGCGATGAAGCGCTTGTTGCTGTCGGTGTTGAGGTCGAGCGTATAGGGCGCGGAGCTGTAGAGGCCGAGCGCCTCGTCGCCGAACGCGCGCAGCAGCGCGTCGTCGCCGCCGGTCTCGCCGGTGACCACCGGCAGCTTGAGGCCGAAATTGTGATACTGCTTCATGAAGCGCAGCGGATTGGATCCCGCGAAGCCCTGACATACACCGTCGCAATCCGCGATCTGGGCGAGATAGGGCGTGTAGTCTGGCGTGACGATCGGCGGCCACAGCTTCTTGACGATCTTGCCGCCATTGTCCTCAAAGGTCTGCTGGAAGCCGCCCATCTGTTCGTAGCCGAAGGCGAAGTCCTCCGAGATCGTCATCATGCGCTTGAGCTTGAGTTCCTTGGCGGCGAAGTCGGCCATCGGGTGCATGGCCTGCGAGGAGGTCGCCGAGGCGCGCAGGAAGTACGGGTTGGGACGGCGCTGCGTCATGTCCTCGGCGGCGGCGAGGCTCAGGCAGGGCGTCTTGTGCTGGGCGATGTAGTCGGTGATGGCGAGCAATTCGAAGGCGGCAAGCGGGCCGACGATGGTATCGACATGGTCACGCTCGATCAGTTCCTGCGCCTTGGTTTTGGTGCCGGCCGGCGTGCCGCCGCAGTCGGCGGAGATGAACTCAACCTTGCGGCCGGCGAAGGTGTAGTTCTTTTCCTTCAGGAAGGTGACGATGCCCTGTTCCATCTGGATGCCGCCCTGCGCGAGCGGGCCGGTCTTGATGGTGAGCAAGCCGAGCTTGAAAGGCGCCGACTGCGCCAATGCCGGCGTAGGGAACTTGAACGCCGCCACCGCCGCGCCGGCCGCGGTCGCGGCCATGAATTTGCGGCGAGTCATGCGTGACTTGGCCGCGGTGACGGATTTCTTGCCTTGAACGGACATGATCGTCCTCCCTCTGTCGCCCGCGCACGGGCTGATTTTCTAAGTGGCCTTGCCGGCCAGTTTCCCGGCCTGAAAGCCTTGTTCGATTTTTCATCAAGACCGCCGCGCCACACCGCGGCGGTCCGAACCACGGCTATCATCGGCTAATGCCAACCATGATGTAAAGCCGGGGTGCTCGCGGCGCCGATGCGGCGCAGTATCGCGGCGCGCCGGCCGCGGCGTCGCCCGGGAGGGCCGTGGGCAGGTTGCCGCCGTCCGTGCTAGATATTCGACAATAAAAATATGGTGCCGCTGAGGGAATAAAGATTGGGATGCCGGCGGCCGCGATGATACACGACCTCGACAACACGGGACCGGGCAATATGACTGGCGCAGGCGCTGCACACGGGATGATCGCGGTCGATAAGATTGGCACGCAGGTGCTGTTTCTCAACCCGGAAACTTACGAGACCGATGTGGTGCTCGACGGTTTTCCGAAGACCGTGCATGAATTGCTGATCGTGCCGGAGACCGGGCTCGCCTATGTGCCGATCTATGGGGATGGCATTCACGGCCGAAACCCGAACCCCGGTCATGAACTGGCGATCTTCGACCTCCACAAACGCGCCCACACCGGCACCATCGACCTACGGCCTTATATCGCACCGCATACGCTCAAGCTCGGTCCGGACGGTTTGATCTACATCACCTGCGAGAACAGCGCGGTGGTGGCGGTGATCGACCGGGCGACGCACAAGGTGGTCGACGCCATCGATTCAGGCTCGACCAACGGCCACCGTCTGATCATCGCGCCGGACGGAAAGCGGCTTTACACCGAGAATGAGGAAGACGGGGCGGTGTCGGTGATCGATCTGCCGGCGCGCAAACTCTTGGGCAAGATCAAGACGCCAGAGGCGCTCGCCGGTATCACCATCGGCAAGGACAGCCGCACTATCGTGGTGGTCAGCGATGAATCCCCGGTTATTTTCCTGATCGACGCGGAAAAGGGCGAAGTCACGCGCACCATCCCGCTCAACGGCGCGCCCAAGCCGGCGCAGATCGCGCGCTATAATGACGATTACAGCGTGCTGGCGGTATCGGCGGTCGGCGGCGATTCGCTGACGATGTTTTACGGCGGCTTCGAGGACCAGAACACGCTGATGCTAGGTCAACAGCCGATGGACATGGTGTTTCGCGGCGACGATTTATTCGTCGCCTGCCAGGGCGATGGTTCGGTGCATGTCGTCGATCTGCCGTCGCGCAAGGTGCGCAAGGTTTTCGTGGCCGGTAAAGGCTGCGAGTCGCTCGGATTTTTCTAGATTCCGAGATAATTCGCCTTCACCTGATCGTTGGCGCGCAGGTCGGCGGGCAGACCGGAAAAAACAACCTGGCCCTTGCTCATGACGTGCACATAATCGACCAGCTTGAGCGCCAGATGCGCGTTCTGCTCGACCAGCAGAATCGACAGGCCTTGTTCCTTCAACTGCTCGATTGCCTCCCACAGGCCCTGGATGATGATCGGCGCCAGGCCTTCCGAGGGTTCGTCCATGATCAGGCAATCCGGATTAGTCATCAGCGCCCGTCCGATCGCCAGCATCTGCTGCTCGCCGCCCGACAGCGTCTTGGCGCGCTGGTTGCGGCGCTCCTTGAGGCGCGGAAACAGGGCGTAGACGCGTGCCAGGCTCCAGCCATGGCGGTCGGGACTGCGCAGCGCCACCAGCAGGTTTTCCTCCACGCTCAGGGTCGGGAACACGCGGCGGCCTTGCGGCACCAGGCCCATCCCTGAGCGCACCGTCTCGAAGGAAGACGTGTGCGTGATGTCTTCGCCCTTGAACATAATCGAGCCGCGCCGCGGCGGATTGAAACCGACAATCGAACCGACCAGCGTCGACTTGCCGACGCCGTTACGGCCGAGCAGGCCGAGAATCTGACCCTGCTCGATGCGCAGCGAAAGACCCTGCAACACGTAGGCGTCGCCGTAATAAGTATGGATGTCCTGGACTTCTAGGATCGCCATTTGCGCTAGTCCGTCCCCAGATAGATTTCCTGCACCTTGGCGCTGGAATGGATCTGCTCCGGCGTGCCGGTCTCCAGGATTTCGCCGAAATGCAGCACGGAAATCTGCGAGGCGACGTCGAACACCACGTCCATGTCGTGCTCGATCAGCAGGATCGCCAGCTTCCGATCGAGCCGCATGAGAAACTTCGCCATCTCGGTCGATTCACCGGACGACAGCCCCGCCGCCGGCTCATCGAGCAGCAGGATTTTCGGATCGCTGGCGAGACCGAGCACGATCTCGAGCTGGCGCTGTTCGCCGTGCGACAGGTTGCGCACTTCGGTGTCCTTGCGGTCGAGGAAGCCGGCTTGCTCAAGCAGGTGATAGGCCTTGTCGTAAACGTCCTTATAGGAGGACAGAAAGCGCCACATCACGAATTTCGTTCGCCGCAGGCCCTTGATCGCCAGCAGCACGTTGTCGAGCACGGTCAGCTTGGGGAACAGATGCGTCACCTGAAAGGTGCGCGCCATGCCCATGGCGGTGCGGCGGTGGCTCGGCCAGCGCGTGACATCCTTTCCGAACAGCAGCACCTGGCCCGACGACACCGGATAGATGCCGGTGATGAGATTGAACAGCGTGGTCTTGCCGGCGCCGTTCGGCCCGATGATGGCCTTGCGGTCGCCCGCCATGACGCGCAGCGACACCGTGCGCGTGGCTTGCAGGCCGCCGAAATTCTTGCACAGGCCCTTTAATTCAAGGACCGGGATTTCGTCGTTCACGCCGCTGCCATTCATGGGAGCGTTCATATCCAACTCGCTCATAAAAAGTTGCCGGGGCCCCGAGCAGAGCCCCGGCGCCTCGCGTTTTATTGGCAGTACTTGCAGGGCGGGAAGTCGCGGCTGTAAACCGGCTGCTTGAGGAACTTCTCCTTGCCATAGGTCCAGTACTGGCTGACGTTCGGATAGGTCTTGATGACGGTGTTCCAGAGTTCGTCCTTCGGATAGCCGAACATCTTCTTCTTCTCGACCTTCTTGATGTAGATGTTCTGGATCGGGTTGCGGTCCTCGAAGCTGATCGGACCGCGCACCGATTCGAACTTGAGCGCCGACATGATTTCGATGAATTTCTCGGCGCCGGGATATTTGCCGCCCGCCTTCTTCATCGCGACGTCGATAATCTCCGCCGTGGTGTAGTTGCTTTCCGAATAGTAGGACGGCACCTTGCCGTACTTCTTGCGGTAGGCTTTCACAAACGCTTCGTTCTTCGGCGTTTCCAGCGCGGCGCTGTATTGCAGCGACGACACATCGCCGATCACTTCGTCGCCCATGAACGGCAGGACGAACTCGTCATAGCTGGTGCCACCGCCGATGATCGGCTTCTTGTTGCCGGCGCCGCGTAACTGCTTGGGGAATTGCAGCGACATCGGGCCCACCATCAGCGAGAAGATGGCGTCGGCATCGCCCTTGATCGAGGGGATGTAGGGTCCGAAATCCTTGGAGCCAAGCGGCGGCCAGATCTTCTGGATTACTTTACCCCCGCAATCCTCGAATACCTTTTGAAAGCCGCCAACCTGTTCGTAGCCGAACGCGTAGTCGGCGGCGATGGTGACGACCTTCTTGTAGCCCTGGTCGCAGGCCCATTGACCGATCGCATGGGTCGGTTGCGAACTGGTCCAACTGGTGCGGAAGAAATACGGATATTTACTGAGCTGACGCTGGGTCAGGTCGTCGGCCGCCGGAACCGAGGCGAGATACAAGGTTTTCTCGCTGTTGCTCACCGGCGCGAGCGCGTAGCCGGTCGAGGCCAGAAGGCCGCCGATGAACATACTGACCTTATCCGACAACACCAGTTTTTTAGCCTTGGTGACCGAGGCGTCGGCTTTGCCCTGACTGTCCTCGACGATGAGCTTCACATCGGCGCCGCCGAGCTTGCCATGGTGCTCATCCAGGTACATCTGGAAGCCGTTGACCATGTCTTTGCCGATCTGGGCGAAGATGCCGGTCAACGGCGCGATGAAGCCGATACGCAGTTCTTCCGCCTGGGCCGGCGCGCTCATGCTCAGCCCCAGCACGAGGCTGGCGCCCATGAGCGCGGGACTCAATTTCCGTCGCGATGCTTTCATTGTCGTCCTCCTTGGTGTTTACCTTCCCTTGTGTGTCAGGAAGGCGTTGGTGCCAATGTTTCCACGGTGGCCGGCTTGCCGGTCTTGTCGGATCTGCGTCCGGCTTGGCGGATGCGCGCTGGAATGCCCATCAATCCAGTCGGCAAATAGAGAATCGTCAACACATAGACGCCTCCCAGCGCGTACTGCCACCAGGGCACCAGCGTACTGAGATATTCGCGCAGGCCGAACACGATCGCCGAGCCGATGGCGCCGCCGACCAGCGTGCCGGCGCCGCCGAGCACGACCATCAGCAGCGCGTCGACCGATGTGGTCAATACCACGGTCTCCGGACTGACGAGGCCGTTGGTGTGCGCCCACAGCACACCGGCGAGACCGCCGAAGGCGCCGGCGATGATAAAGGCGATGTATTTGTGCAGCCAGGTATTGTAGCCGAGGATCTGCATGCGCAGTTCGCGCTCGCGGATGCCGGCGAGGCTGCGCCCGAACGGAGAGCGCACGAGAATATAGAGCAGCAGCAAACTGACGATGAAGAAGCCGAATACCAGGAAGAAGAACGTCCGCTCATTGGCCAGGTCGAGGCCGAAACTCGGCCGGGCGGTCACGCTGATGCCGTTGTCGCCGCCGGTCAGCGAATTCCAGCGATAGGCAAGTCCCCACACGCACTGGCCGAGCGCGAGCGTGATCATCAGGAAGTAGACGCCGGTGGCGCGAATGGCGAACAGCCCGAACAGCGCCGCCAGCGCCGCGCCCAGCAACATTCCGAGCAGCACGACCAGCCAGAAATCCCATCCCAGCCCGAAATGAAACCGGGCGGCCAGAATCGCGGTCAGATAGGCCCCAACGCCGAAATAGGCGGCCTGGCCAAGCGAAGCGAGGCCGGTGAAGCCGAGCAGGATGTCCACGCTCATCGCCAGGATCGCAAACACCAGCGCGCGCGTCGCCAGCAGGACGATGAAGGAGGTCGAATGCGGAATGATATAGGCGAGCGCCAGCAGCGCGACGATCACCATCAGGCTCTTGGCTTTCTGGCTCACCATTGGGCTCGATTCAATCCCTTCCGAACAGGCCGGTCGGTTTGATCGCCAGGATCAGAACCATCGGCGCATAGAGCGTAAAGTAGGAAATCTCTGGGAGCAGCGCCTTACCGAAGTTGTCGGCGAGGCCGACCACGAGCGCGCCGATGGCGGCGCCGCCAAGACTGCCCATGCCGCCGATGATGACGACCGCGAAGGCGAGCGGCAGCATTTCGAAATCGAGACCGGGATAGATACCGAGGAAGGCGCCCCCGATCACACCTCCAAGCGCGGCCAGGAAGGCGCCAAGCGCGAAGATGAACATGGAAATGCGGTTGGTGTCGATGCCGACGCCGCGCGCCATCTGCGCATCGTCAACGGTGGCGCGCACCGTCGCGCCCATGCGGGTTTTTTCCATCACCAGCCAGAGCACGATACCGATTGCGACCGCCATCGCGATCATGAACACGCGATAGAGCGGCAGATACATGCCGCCGACCACGATGCTGCGCGTGAGCTCGTTGGGCGGGGTGATATCCATGTTATTGCCGCCCCAGATGTCGAGCGCCGCCTGCTGAAACAGAAAGGCGAAGCCGACGGTGAGCAGCACCTGGCGCAGAACGTCGTTCTCGACCGGGACGATCGAAATGCGGCGGAGTAGCACGAAGATGGCCAACGCGGCGATCGCCGTGACGGCGATGAAGGCGACCCAGCCGGTCCCGAAAATCGCCGCCCAATGCCTGGTGACGGCGAGCGCGACGAGAATGGCAAGGCCGGCCGCGATCAACCCTGTGCGCAGATATTCGAGACCTTCCGAGCGCAGGAAGAGGCGCTCCATCACGATGCCGATCAGCGCGACGCCGAGCGCGGCCGCCGGCAGCGACAAGGCCCAGGAGCCGGTGAGCTTGATCACCGACAGCGCGATATAGCCGCCCCACAGGAAATAAGCGCCATGCGACAGGTTGACGATGCGCATGACGCCGAAGATCAGCGACAGGCCGCTGCCGATCAGAAACAACAGCGCGCCATAGGAAATGCCGTTGAACGCCTGGATCAACCAGAACTGTGTGTTCATTTCCTCCCCGATCCTTCTGTTTTCGAAGGTTGGGTAAAGTCTACCTGAGGCGGAAGAAGATGAAACATCTTAAATCGTCGGGCTCGCGTTTTGTGGGCTTGCAGGATGCGTCTCCCCGTGGGCCGCGGCGAGCTGCGTTTTATTGACGCAGGATGGGCTTTTTGGCATTTACCTGTTTTTTCGGCGGGATCACGGGCAGCAGCAGGTAGGGCGCCTTCGCACGTGAAAAGTGCAGCGTCGTTGTGCCGTTGATAATGGCGGGTGGGCGGTCTTCCGGCTTGTTGTGCAGGAATGGGCCGCAGCCGGTCAGTTCGTTCTTGAAGTTCGACAGCTTGCCGCCGCTGGCCCCGCCGTATTCGTAATCCTTGCCGCGGATCGTGAGGCCGATGCGATAGCCCGCCGGCACGTGGATCGAGGTGGGCCAGATTTCGATGTCGAGTTCGACCGGCTTGCCTTTGCTGAGCGGCTGCACCGTGTCGTGGGTGTGGTAGGGGCGGTACGGCGTCGACAGTTTTTTGTCGAGCTTGCGGTGCGAGGCGCGCAGCCAGCCTTGTGCGATCGGCGTATGCGGATCGATGGCGCCCTGGAATACGACTTCCTTCAGGTCGCCGGTGAAGACGCGCAGGATAACGAAGATGTCGGCGTCTTTCGTTGACGATGAAACGAATAGCTTGAGCGCCGATGGCCCGGTGACCTCGGTGTCTTGCGTGAGCGCCGGCGTCAGGAAGGTGACGCCATCGCCCATCGCGGCGAAGTCGAGCTTGCCCGCTCCCGCGGGCGGCTTGCTGCTGAGCGTGGTGCCGTTTGAATCGAGATAAAATTTCGTCCACCTAGTACGCGTGATCGGCCATGCGTCTTCGCCGCGCGCGACGAACTTCTCGCCCGGATGGCGCACCTGTAGCAGCACCTTGGGTTGCTTGGCCCATTTCGTTTTCTTGCCGTGCAGGAAATAGTCGAAGAAGGCGAGTTGCTGTTCGCGCCCGTAGTCGGTGTAGAAATGCGTCCAGTGTTCGATGCCGTGCGCCTCCAGCCATTTTTCCTTTGAGGCCGAACGCACGAAGCCTTCGAAATTGCCGCGCGGGTGCAGGCCCTGGCCGCCCCAATTGGCGGCGGAGAACAGCGGCGTCTTGATCTTGTCCCAGACCGGCGAGCGGTCGCGGTGATATTTGTCGTCGAGCGGGTGCGCCAGAATTTGGCCACCGAAGTCGACGCGGTTTTGCGCAAGCCGCGCCTCGCTCAATGTCTCCGGCCCGCACACCAATTCGCCATGCAGGCGGCTGCGGCCGCCGCGCTCGCCGGCGCCGTACTGCACGGTCTTGACCTGCATGTCGAACCAGTTTTCCCAGAAGGTCGACAGCATGCCGCCGTGATGCGTCATGTCGCGATACCAGTCGGCCGAGCCTTCCCAGATGCACATGGCGGCGAGATGCGGCGGCTGTAGCGACGCCACGTGCCACTGATTCATCGCCAGATAGGAAATGCCGTTGAGGCCTACTTTGCCGCTCGACCACGGTTGCACGCCGGCCCACTCGATGCAGTCGTAGAAATCCTTGGTTTCGCGCGGTGAAAAGTGATCGATGACGCCGGGGGAACAGCCGCAGCCGCGCGAGTCGACGCGGACGCAGACGTAATCATGCGGCACCCATTTCTCCGGATCGACCACTTCCCAGTTCTGGTACTTGTTGGTCGAGCCGGCGGTCACGTCGGGATGTTTTTCCGCCATGATGCGCCAGGCGCTCGGATAGCCGTCCTGAAAGGCGAGATTTTTGGCGTAGGGGCCGTAAGTGATGAGGACCGGATAACGGCCTTCTTTCACCGGACGAAAGACATCGGCGCGCAGCACGATGCCATCGTCCATGGCGATCGGTACGTTCCAGTCGATCCGCATATTGTCGCGGATCTCCGAGCGCTCACGCAGCACGGCCATTCGACCCCTCCCAAGAGTCTTTTTATCGTTGGGGAGAGGCTAGCGAAGCGCGTAGGTCAAGCGCAAGGGTGAATGACGACGTAAATTCAGGCGCGCTTGCCGCGCTTGACCTTCGCCTGCTTCTCGAGCACGGCGCAGACGGCGGCGGTGTCCTTAGCCCCGAGGCCGGACTTCATCGCCTTGAGGTAGACGGGCTTCGACGCATTAAACATCGGCACCGGAACCTTGATCTTGCGCGCATAGTCACCGATCACCTGCATGTCCTTGTCCCAGACGTCGATCTTCATGGTGACGTCGTCGTAATTGCCCTTCACCATCATCGGCGCGCGCAATTCAAACACGCGGGAATTGCCGGCGCCGGCCTGCACCAGATCGAAAATCACCTGCGGCGGCAGGCCGGCCTTCATGCCCAGCACCATGGCTTCGGCCGAGGCGACGTTGTGAATCGCCACCAGAAGGTTGGCGACGTATTTCATCTTGCTGCCATTGCCGAAGGCGCCGACGTCGTAAACCTTGCGGCCGAAAGCTTCGAACATCGGCTTGAGCTTCTTGACGATGGCCGGGCTGCCGCTGGCGTAGAACACCAGGTCGCCGCGCCGCGCCTGCGCCCCGGTTCCACTGACCGGCGTGTCCAACATGCTGTGGCCGGCTTTGGCAAAGATACGCTCGGCTTTTTCCTTATCTGAAATTGCGAAGGTGCTCATTTCGACGATGGTCTTGGCCTTCAGCTTGGCGGCGGCGATTTCGCGCGCGACTTCCATTAAAGCCTGCGGCTTGGGCAGGCTGGTCAGCAGCACCGGTACTTTCGAGGCGACCTCGGCCGCGCTTTTCGCGATCTCAACACCGGCGCTTTGCGCCTCGCGCCGGCGCGGCGCGCTCGGGTCGTAGCCGACCACGCGCCAGCCGGCTTTCGCCAGATTGCGGGCGAACGAGCCGCCCATGATGCCGAGGCCGACGACGCCGACCGTGCCTTTGAATTTCTTCGCCGCGGCCATGTTCCCGACTCTCCCCAGTGACGGCATCGCCATTTCGACAATGCGAATTTTTTGGCAAATGCCGTCGCCGTCTTAATTGGTCGCCCCCGCATCTGTCGAGTGGGGTCGCGTGCATTATGCTTTCAAGGCAAGCGGCAATCGTCTATCGTCAGCGGTAAAGCGCGAGGGAGAACACATGCATATTGGCGTAGCGGGTCTGGGCGCGATGGGTGGCAACATCGCCGCGCGCCTGCTGGAGGCCGGCCATCAGGTCACCGTGTGGAATCGCGATCCCGCCAAAGTGAAGCCGCTCACCGAAGCCGGCGCCAAGACGGCGGCGTCTCCCGCCGCGCTTGCGAGCGCGGTCGAGGCGGCGCTCACCATCCTCACCGACGGAGCGGCGATCGACGCGGTCTACAACGGACCGGATGGATTATTGTCGGGCGACGTGAAGGGCAAGCTCCTGATCGAAATGAGCACGGTGCCGCCTAAGGTCGAGCTGGCGCTGGCACCGAAGGTGAAGGCGAAGGGCGCGGTGCTGATCGAATGCCCGGTCGGCGGCTCCACCACGCCGGCGCGGCAAGGCAAGTTGCTCGGATTGATGGGCGCGGAGCCGGCCGACGCCGAACGCGCGCTGCCGATCCTCAACGATCTCTGCCGCAAGGTCGAGCATTGCGGGCCGATCGGTGCGGGCTCGGCAATGAAGCTTGCGATCAATCTGCCGTTGATGGTGGCTTGGCAGGCTTACGGCGAGGCCTTCGCGATCGCGCGCTCGGTCGGCTGGCCGCCGCAGCGGCTGCTCGATCTGTTCGTCGAGAGCAACGGCGCCAATAACGGTCTGAAGATGCGCGCCGGTATGATCGTCGCCATGCTCGACGGTCGCGATCCGGGACCGGCCACGTTTTCGATCGCGAACGCAGTGAAGGATCTGCGCACGATGGTCGAGGCCGGCACGTCGCTCGGCGCCGATATGATAGCGACCAAGGCGGCGCTCGCCGGTTTCGAGGACGCGGTCAGGAACGGCCATGGCGGCGGCGACGGCGCCGAACAGGCGGTCTATTGGTCGGGGAAGAAATCTTAGAAGCGCGAAGAAGTAAAAAGCGTAACAGGGGAGGCGGCGTTGAAACTGTTTTCATTCTGGCGGTCGTTGGCGACGTATCGCGTTCGCATCGCGCTCAATCTCAAGGGGCTGGACGCGGAAGTAATCGAGGTCAATTTGATGAAAGGCCATCAGCGCGACCCGAAATTCCGCGAGGTCAACCCGATGATGGCGCTGCCGGCGCTGGTCGACGGCGACGGACCGGCATTGTTCGAATCGCTGGCTATCCTGGAATATATCGACGAGACGCATCCCAACCCGCCGCTGCTGCCGAAAGAACCGAAAGCGCGTGCGCGTGTGCGCGGGCTGGCGCAGATCGTCGCCGCCGATAGTCATCCGCTGATCGTGCCGCGCGTGCGCGAATATTTGGCGCATGAGTTCAAGGTGGACGAAGCCGGCGTCGCCAAATGGGCGCAGCATTGGCACAACGCCGCGCTCGCTGGACTGGAAGAACACCTTGCGACCGAGAAGGACACCGGCACTTATTGTCAGGGCGAGCAGATCACCATCGCCGACATTTGTCTCGCCAGTCAGGTGGCGGGCGCGAATTTCTTCAAGATCGATCTCGCGCCTTACCCGACGGTGGCGCGTATCGCCGCCGCCTGCGCCAAGAACGATGCCTTTGCGCGCGCCCATCCGCTCAAGCAGCCGGGCGCGCCGGCCAGCGTGTAAGTAAACTAAAAAAGCAGACAAGGACCTACGATGAATCTCGGCTTCTTCACCATGCCCATTCACCCGCTGGAGAAAGACTGGCGGCAGTCGCTGCGCGAGGACCGCGAGGCTTTTATCCTCGCCGACGAACTGGGCTTTACCGAGGGTTACGTCGGCGAACACGTGACCGACCGCGCCGAGAACATCACCTCCTGCGCCATCTTCATCGCCACGCTGGCGCACGCGACCAAGACGATGAAACTCGGCACCGGCACCATCAATATGCCGAATACGCACCCGGCGGCGGTGGCCTCGCAGATCGCCATGCTCGATCATCTGCTCGACGGCCGCTTTTTGTTCGGCATCAGCCCGGGCGGTTTGCTGTCCGACGCTGAACTGTTCGGCAATCTCGATGCCAACCGCAACGAGATGTTTCTCGAAGCCATCAACCAGGTGCTGGAAATCTGGGCGAACGATCCGCCTTACAATCTCAAGGGCAAATACTGGAACATCAGCGTCGAGCGGCAATATCTTCCCGATCTCGGGCAGGGCTTCATCGCCAAGCCGTTGCAGCGTCCGCACCCGCCCATCGTCGTCACCGCCGTGGCGCCGTTCTCCAAGGGCGTGACGGAAGCGGCCGCGCGCGGCTGGGATCCGATCTCGGCCAACTTCCTGATGCCGCAATGGGTGAAGAGCCACTGGCCGAAATATGTCGAGGGTTGCGAGCGGGTGGGACGGCCGGCACTGGCGGCGAACTGGCGCGTGGCGCGTTCGATCTTTGTCGCCGACGATGAGAAAACGGCGAAGGCCTATGCCACCGACCCGGACGGGCCTTACGTCTATTATTACAAGCAGCTCTACACCAAGCTGAAGATGAACGGCCGCATCGAGCTGTTCAAGACGCGGCGCGACCAGCCCGACGACGAGGTGACGCTCGAAACGATTTGCGATGCGCTCATCACCTATGGCACGCCCGACAAGGTTGCCGACGAGCTGCTGAAGTATCGCGAGACGGTCGGCGATTTCGGCACGCTCTTGTATGCGGGCAAGGACTGGCAGGACCCGGCGCTCGGCCGCCGCTCGATGGTGCTGCTGGCTGAAAAAGTGATGCCCAAGGTCAACGCTGCGATCAAGGCAAAGATATAAGCATGAGCAGACCGCGTATCTTTGTCACTCAGCCGATTGCCGAGAGTGCGCTGGCGCGTCTGCGCGCCGTGGCCGAGGTCGAGGTCAATCCGGATTCGAGCCAGGTTCTGCCGAAGGACAAGCTGATCGAAGCCGTCAAACGCGCCGATATTCTCCTGTCCTTGCTGCACGACACCGTCGACCGCGACGTGCTCGCCGCCAATCCGAAGCTGAAGGCGGTGTCGTCGATGAACATCACGCAGGACCGCATCGATCTTCAAGCCGCGACCGAACTCGGCATTCCGGTGACCAACATTCCGGCCATCGTTACCGACGCCACCGCCGACATCGCCTTCGGCCTTCTGCTGGCGGTCGCGCGCAACATTCCGCTGGGTGACAGATTGTTCCGGCAGGGTGTTTATCCGGGCTCGCAGTCGAACCATCTCGCCGGTTACGCGGTGAGCGGCAAAACGCTCGGCCTGGTCGGCTTCGGCCGCATCGGGCAGGCGGTGGGGCGACGCGGCGGCGGCTTCGGCATGAAGATCATTTATTCCGATCCACGCCGCCTGCCGGAAGCGGAAGAAAAGAAGTTCGGCGCGGAATATCGCAGCTTCGAGGATCTGCTGCGCCAAGCGGATTTCGTCTCGCTGCATCCGCAATTGTCGCCGCAGACGCGTCACCTGATGAGCGATGCGCAATTCGCGCTGATGAAGAAGACGGCCTTTATCGTCAACACCTCGCGCGGTCCGGTGATCGACGAGGCCGCGTTGGTGCGCGCGCTCAAGGATAAGAAAATCGCCGGCGCCGGGCTCGATGTCTATGAACACGAGCCGCAGGTTTCGCCCGATCTCATTGCGATGCCGAATGTGGTGCTGACGCCGCATCTCGGTTCCGGCGTGCTGGAATTGCGCGAGGGCATGGCGAATGTGGTGGTGGACAACTGCATTGCGCTGATCGAAGGCAAGCCGCCGGTCAGTTGTCTTAATCCGCAGGTGTTGAAGAAGTTGTTTTGATTCTTATCCCTCCCCCGCAAGCGGGGGAGGGTGGCGAGCGCAGCGAGCCGGGTGGGGGCGCTGTTAATGTTAAGAATGACCCCACCCCCGGCGCATGCGCGCCGGACCCTCCCCTTTCAGGGGAGGGATAACTTCACTCCGCCGTCCAGCCGCCATCCAGCACCAGCGCCGAGCCGGTCATCAGCGACGACGCCTTGCTGGCGAGAAACACAATCGCGCCGGTGAGTTCTTCCAATTGCCCGAGCCGGCCGAGCTTGATCTTGGACAGGACCTCGTCGCGGAAAGCTTTGTTCTCGAAAAACGGTCTGGTCATCGGCGTTTCGAGGAATGTCGGCCCGAGCGAATTGACCCGGATGTTGTGGGGAGCCAATTCAATCGCCATCGCCTTGGTGAAGCCTTCCATCGCGTGCTTGGACGCGCAATAAACCGTGCGGCGCGCGGCGCCTACATGGCCCATCTGCGATGAGATATTGATGATCGAGCCGGAAAGTTTTTCCTCGACCAGGCGGCTAGCCACCGCTTGTGCCATGAAGAACGCGGCGCGCACGTTCAGCCCCATGATGGCGTCGAAATCTTCCACCTTCACCTCGGTCAGCATAGCCGGACGGTTCATGCCGGCATTGTTGACCAGTATCTGATAGGGCGCGCGCGCGGCCAGCGCCTGGCGCACCGCTTCGATGTCAGTGACATCGAGCGTGAGCGCGTCGGCCTCATGCCCGCGCGCGCGGATCGCTTGCGCGGCCTCCTCGATTTCGCTCGACGTGCGCGCGGCGAGCGTCACTGCCGCGCCGGCGTCCGCCAGCGCCGCCGCGGCGGTGAGCCCAATGCCGCGTCCCGCGCCGGTCACCAGCGCGCGCATGCCGTCGAGACGAAAGGAGGGGGTGTTGGTCAATTCAACAACCATGCAGCGTATGCTTTCTTATCCCTCCCCTGAAAGGGGAGGGTGGATGCGAGCGAAGCGAGCAGCCGGGTGGGGTCATTGTCTAGCTCCCCACCTGGTCGCCTTTGGCGACCACCCTCCCCCAAGTGGGGGAGGGATTAGCAAATCATTCCGCCGCCTGTGCGTAGGGCACGTTGCGGCCGCCATAGCGGCGCACGCGAACATTAGCCTGCTCGGCATGGGCGACGAAGCCTTCCAGAATGCAAAGCCGCGAGCAGTATTCGCCGATCATGGTGGAAGCCTCATCGGTCAGCACCTTCTGATAGGTGCACGTCTTGAGAAACTTGCCGACCCAGAGCCCGCCGGTGAAGCGCGCGTTCTTCTTGGTCGGCAGCGTGTGGTTGGTGCCGATCACCTTGTCGCCATAGGCGACATTGGTGCGGGGGCCTAAAAACAGCGCGCCGTAGTTCTTCATATTGTTGAGGAAAAAATCGGGATCGCGCGTCATTACCTGCACGTGCTCGGAGGCGACGCGGTCGGCCTCGCTCACCATCTCTTCGTAGCTGTCGCAGACGATGACCTCGCCGTTGTCGTTCCAGGCCTGCCGCGCGATTTCCGCCGTCGGCAGGATGGTGAGCAGACGCTCGACTTCGCTCATGGTCTCGCGCGCGAGTTTTTCCGAATTGGTGATCAGCACCGCCGGCGTGGTCGGGCCATGCTCGGCCTGGCCTAGCAAATCAGTGGCGCAGATTTCACCGTCCACCGAGTCATCGGCAATGATCAGCGTTTCGGTCGGGCCGGCGAGCAGATCGATGCCGACGCGGCCGAACAGTTGGCGTTTGGCTTCCGCCACATAGGCATTGCCGGGGCCGACGATCATATCCACGGGCGCGATTGTTTGGGTGCCGAGCGCCATCGCCGCCACCGCCTGCACGCCGCCAAGCACATAAATATCGTCGGCGCCGCCGAAATGCATGGCCGCGACAATCGCCGGATGCGGCCCGCCCTTGAACGGCGGCGCGCAAGCAATGATGCGCTTCACGCCGGCAACCTTGGCCGTGACGATGGACATATGCGCCGAGGCCACCATCGGATAACGCCCGCCCGGCACATAGCAGCCGATGGCGTTTACCGGGATGTGCTTATGGCCGAGCACGACGCCGGGCAGGGTCTCGACCTCGATGTCCTGCATGCTGTCGCGTTGCTTTTGCGCGAAGTTGCGCACTTGCGCCTGCGCGAACTTGATGTCCTCCAAGTCACGCTTCGGCACCTGCGCGATGGCCTTCTCGACTTGCTGCGGCGTCAGCTTGAAATCCTTCGGCTCCCAGTTGTCGAATTTCTTCGACAGGTCGCGGATCGCCTGATCGCCGTTTGCCTTCACCTCGGCGAGAATGGCCTCGACGGTCTGGCGCACCTTGGCGTCGGCTTCTTCGATCGCGCCGGCGTCCATTCCGCGCTTGAGGTGACGGGGCATGATGGTCTCCTTACTTTCTAATCCCTCCCCTGAAAGGGGAGGGTGGCTGCGAGCGTTAGCGAGCAGCCGGGTGGGGCACTCTTAACAATAGACCCCACCCGGCTCGCCATAGCGCGTCGAAGACGCGCGTAAACGCGCTTATGGCTCGCCACCCTCCCCGAAGACGGGGAGGGATAAGTGCTTATTTAATCGCCTGCGGATTGAGCGGTGAGCCCGTGGCGCCGGTGATGATGAGCGGCGGACCGGAGAAGAAGAATTCGTAGACGCCGTCCTCCGCGCAATCCTCGGCCAGTTCCTTGAGATAAAAAATCTCGCCCATGCACAGGCCCATGGCGGGGATCACCACCCAGTGCCACGGCTGGTTGGCTTCCGTGGTTTCGTTCGGCCGCACCTCGCAGCCCCAGGTGTCCATGCAGAGCGCGGCGATTTCCTTTTCCTGGCACCAATAGCAATTCTCGAATTGGACGCCGGGCGCGTCGCCGCCGGCATAGCCGCCCCATTCACCCTCGGCGAGGCAGCGTTCCATCTGCCCGGTGCGCACGTGCACGAAGTCGCCTTTGCCGATGATGACGTTCTGCGCCTTGGCGCATTTGTCGAGTTCCTCGTTCGAGATGCTCTCGCCGTCCTGCATCCATTTCACGCCGCGAAAACGAGCGATGTCGAGCAGCACGCCGCGTCCGACCATCTTATCCTTGGAATGCTCGATGCCGAGCACAGACAGGCCGCGGGCGTCGATCTTGCGGGCATCGTGGCCGTTATAGGCCTTGTCCTCGTAGAAGATGTGGCCGAGCGCATCCCAATGCGTGGCGCCCTGCACGCACAGCATCAGCGTGTCGTCGGCGTAGCGAATCTTGTTCCAGTCCTGCCGTTCGGCGACGGCATCGGTGCCGGTGGCGAGCATCTGGTGGATCGGGTTGAAGCGGCCGCCGAACAGGCCGGTCTGCGGGCCGGTGCGGTCGAGCGGAATGCCAAGCGCGAACACCTTGCCGGTTTTGACGAGCTTGGCCGCGTTGACGATATGTTCCGGCGTGATGTGGTTGAGCGTGCCGATATGGTCGTCTTTGCCCCAGCGGCCCCAGTTCGACAGTTTTTCGGAGGCCTCGGCGATGGCCTTCAGGCCGACCTTGATGTTCATGGATCACGTTTCCTTTTTGGCTTTTCGTTTTTCAGCCGCAATATTGGACGCAGGCCGGTGTTACATCAAGCGGGATGCCGTATGGCAAGCTTTGACAGGATGGGCGGAGCTTGCGCATGATCCGGAACAAACCAGCCGTCAGTGCCGGTTATCGATCAAGGGAGGATCTTCATGAACCGAAATATGATCGCAGCGTTTGCATTCGCCGCCGCAATGGCCGCCGCAATGGCCGCCGGAATTGCCGCAGCGTCGGCGGGTAATATCATCGACGAATGGGCGAATGTGAAGGTGCCGTCGGCGCCTGCCCTCAAGCCGGTCACGGTCGACACCAAAACGACCGCTTTGCTTATCATCGATATGGTCAAGCAAACCTGCAACGTCCGGCCTCGTTGCGGAGAAACCGTGCCCCATGTCGAAAAATTTCTGGCGGAAGCGCGCGCCAAAGGTGTGGCCGTCATCTATTCGCTCGGGCCGACCGGTAATTCGCCGGATATTCTCGACGTGCTGAAGCCGAAGGACGGCGAGCCGCTGGTGAAATCGGGACCGGACAAGTTCGTCAACGCCGACCTGGAGAAAATCCTCAAGGACAAGGGCATCGCCACAGTGATCGTGGTGGGAACGCTGGCGCATGGCGGCGTGATGCATACCGCAACCGGCGCAGGACTGAGGAAGTTCAAGGTCGTCGTTCCGGTCGACGGTATGTCGTCGGTCGATCTCTATTCCGAGCAATATACGGCTTGGCACTTGGCTCACGGCCCTGTGTTTTCGAAAATGGTGACGCTGACCAAATTCGACATGATCAAGTTTTGATTTTGCTTTTCCCTCCCCCGCTTGCGGGGGAGGGAAGGGCAACCGCTAAACCTTCCCCAGCGCCTGCAAAATCTTTCCCGGCGTAAACGGCATATCCGTCAGCGGCTGCGCGCCCAGGGGCCGCAGCGCGTCGTTGATCGCGTTCATCACGCAGGCCGGCGCCCCGGCGGTGCCGGCTTCGCCCGCGCCCTTGGCGCCGAGTTCGCTATCGGCGGTCGGTGAAACGCAATGGCCGCATTCGATGTCCGGCATTTCCACTGCCATCGGCACCAGATAATCGGCCATGTTGCCGTTGAGCATCTGTCCGCGCTCGTCATAGAGACACTGCTCGAACAACGCGGCGCCGATGCCTTGCACCACGCCGCCGCGAATCTGTTCATCGACTAGTTGCGGATTGATGATGGTGCCGCAATCCTCCACGCACCAGTGTTTGAGCAGTTTGACAAAACCGATGTCGATGTCGACTTCGAGATAGCTCGCCTGAATGCCATTGGTGAACGCAAAGGGCCACGCACGCGGCACATAATGGCGCGTCGCCATCAGTTCGGCCTGAAAGCCGGGCGGCAGCGTGTCGGGCCGAAAATAGGCGACGCGCGCCAGTTCCTCGAGCGGCAGACGTTCCGTGCCGGTTGATTTATCGACCACGATGCTGTTGCGGATATCGAGCGTGCCCGGCTGCGCCTGCAACATCGCGCCGGCGACCGCCAGCACGTTTTCCCGCAATGCCTTGCCGGCCTGCCAGGCCGCTTCGCCGCCGATGCCGGCCGCGCGCGAGGCCCAGGTGCCGCCGCCATAGGGCGTATTGTCGGTGTCGCCGGTGACGACGCGCACGCGGTCCATCGACACGCCGAACGATGAGGCGACGCATTGTGCCAGCACGGCCTCCGCGCCCTGACCCTGTTCGGTGACGCCGGAATGGATGGTGATAGCGCCCTGCGCGTCGAGCTTGACGGTGGCGCCGTCCTGCGACGTGATCTTGGCGCCGCCGACGCCATAGAACGCCGCCGATGGGTTGGTCACTTCAATGAAGCTGGCGAAGCCGATACCGCGATAGATGCCTTTGTCGCGCAGTGCCTTCTGCTCGGCGCGCAAGCCGGCATAGTTTATCATCGAGTCGAGATGCGCGAGCGCTTCGTGATGCGACAGCGCCTCCAGCTTGAGGCCGGAGGCAGTCTGCGCCGGATAAGCATCGTCGGCGAACAGATTGCGCCGGCGGATTTCAAGCGGGTCCATGCCGATTTTGGCGGCGGCGAGTTCGACCAGACCTTCGGTGACGGCAACGGCAATCGGATGGCCGACGGCGCGGTATTGGCACATCACGTTTTTGTTCTGAAAGACCACGCGCGCCTGCGCGCGGTAGTTCGGGCAGGTGTAGGGCGCGCCGGTGAGGCTCACGACCTGGTTCGCCTCGATGCCGGAGGTGCGCGGATAGACCGAGTAGGGGCCGATGCCGGTCAAGTCGTCGATTTCGAAGGCGGTGATGGTGCCGTCTTTTTTGACGCCGATCTTGGCCTTGATGCGATGGTCGCGGGCATGAATGTCGGTGACGAAACTTTCGATCCGGTCGGCGACGAACTTGACCGGGCGCTTGAGCAGCTTCGACAGCGCTACCGTCGCCATCTCGTCGGCATAAGTGTGCACCTTGATGCCGAAGGAGCCGCCGACATCCTTGGTCAGCACGCGCACCTGCGATTCCAGCAGATCGAGATGCTTGGCGAACAGGTTCTGCATCATATGCGGCGCCTGCGTGCCCTGGTATACGGTCATGCGCTGCTCGCCTTCGTTCCAGTCGGCGACGATGGCGCGCGGCTCGGTGGTCACGCCGGTGTGACGGCCGAATATAAAGGTAGTCTCGACTACTTCGTCCGACGCGGCGAAAGCCTTGTCGACTTCGCCGACCTCGAGCTTGCGTTCGAAACAAAGATTGTCGCCGAGGTCCGGCTGGATCACCGGCGTCTTGGCGTCGAGCGCGGTTTCCGGATCGGTGACGGCGGGCAGGGGCTCATAGGTGATATCAACGAGTTCGCAGGCGTCTTCGGCCTGTGCCCGCGTCTTTGCCACCACCGCGCAGACGGCCTCGCCCTGCCAGCAGGCGCGGTCGATGGCGATGGCATATTGCGGAGCGGATTTCAGGCCCTTGAGATGGGTGAGCACGCCGACCCAGGGCGTCATCACTTTCGACAATTCCGCGCCGGTGACAACAGCGATCACGCCCGGCATTTTTTTGGCGGCGGCGGCGTTGATCGACTTGATGCGCGCATGCGCGTGCGGCGAGCGCACAAAGGCGACATGCGCCATGCGCGGCAGCGTGACATCGCTGACATATTGCCCGCGCCCCTGCGTTAGCCGGTGCAGGTTCGGCCGCGGCACCGAGCGGCCGATATAGGAGTTCGGGCGGTCGAGCGCGGAAAGGACAGGCGGGGAGTCCTCGGTGATTTTCATTTGCTCGCTCCCGCGCGCGCTTTTGCCACCGCTTCCACCGCGTCGACGATGGCGTGATAGCCGGTGCAGCGGCAGTAATTGCCGGAGATGTGTTCGCGGATTTCGTCGCGGCTCGGCACGCTTTTGATTTCGCTTGCGCGCTTGAGAATATCCTGCGCCGCCGTCAGCATGCCGGGCGTGCAATAGCCGCATTGCAGCGCGTTGCGCTGTTCGAACGCGGTTTGTAGATCGGCGACTTCACCTGAGTCCGAAAGACACTCGATGGTTTCGACTTTCGCACCATCGCATTGCACCGCCAGCATCAGACAGCCGCGCACGATCTCACCGTCGACACGCATGGTGCAGGCGCCGCAGACGCCATGTTCGCAACCGACATGGCTGCCGGTGAGCCCCAGATCGTCGCGCACGAAATCGACCAGTGACTTGCGCGCCTCGACGCGCTCGCTGACGGGCTCGCCATTGACGGTGAGGGTAATGTCCAAAGCGGTATCGGCCATCACGCCGCCTCCATCAATTGCGCGGCGACCCGGCGTAGCAGCACGCCGGCGAGATGCTTTTTGACAGCGCCGGTCGCTTGAATGTCGTCGTTCGGTTCGAGATCGAGCGCGGCCAGGGCGGCATCGATATCGCCGCCCGCCAACGCCGCTTCGGATTTCTTTGCGCGCAACGGCGTATTGCCGACGCCGAAATAGGCCAGCCGCACGTTTTTCAATCCTTTGCCGTCGGCGCGTGCGCTCGCTGCCAGTCCGACAATGGCGTAGTCGCCATGCCGCCGCGCCAGTTCGGCAAAGCCGACGCGCGTGTCTTTTTCGGCGGCCGGTACGCGTATGGCGGTCAACACGTCCTGCGGCCCGAGCGCCGTCTCATAAAGTCCTTTGAAATAATCGCCAGCCTTGATGGTGCGCTTGCCCTTTGGGCCTACCGCGTCGATTTCGCCGTCGAGCGCCAGGAGGCAGGCCGGTAACTCCGCCGCCGGATCGGCAAAGGCAATCGAGCCGCCCAAAGTGCCACGATTACGAATGGCCGGATGACCGATGAAGGGCATGGCGCGCGCGATCAACGGCGCATGTTGCGCGATAACGTCGGAGCGTTCGGCCGCCGTGTGTCGCGCCAAAGCGCCGATTTCCACCGCACCCGCTTTCAACGCAATGCCGTCGAGCCCCTCTATCCTATTGATGTCGATCAGGAGGCTTGGCGCCGACAGCCGCATATTCAATGTGGCCATCAGGCTCTGCCCACCGGCGAGCAGGCGCGCATCGGCGTACTCGCCCAGCAGCGCCACTGCTTCGTCAATGTTCCGCGCTTTGTGATACGCAAACGGCGCCGGTTTCACGCTGGGCGTCCTCCCAAATTTTTTCGTATTGTGACCGGGAAACGGCCGGGGTCAATGCGCTCAATACCGGCTCGCTGTGTTCGTGGGGGCCGCGTATAAGACCGGTCCGGTCACGTCGGGGGATGACAAATGGCAAAAGAATTCGCTGGAAAAGTCGTCGTGGTCAGCGGCGGCAGCCGCGGCATCGGGCGGGCAATCGCGGTCGTCTTCGCGCGCGAGGGCGCGCAGACGGTGCTGGCGGCGGCGAGCGCCGCCAATCTCGCCGAAGGCGCCAAAGCCGTAAAGGCCGCCGGCGGACCGGAGGCGATGACGATTGCCGGCGACCTGCGCACACTTGAGGCCTGCCAGCAGGTATTCGACCAGGTGAAAGCGCGCTTCAACCGCTGCGACGTACTAGTCAACAATGCCGGCGCCACCAAAGGCGGCAAATTTTTCGAACTGCCCGACGAGGCCTGGACCGACGGCTTCGCCTTGAAGTTTTTTGGCGCCGTGCGGCTGACGCGGCTGTTCTGGCCGCTGCTCAAGGAAACGCACGGCAGCGTCATCAACATTGTTGGCGGCGCGGCGCGCACGCCGGGACCGGATTTCCTCATCGGCGGCGCGGTCAACGCGGCGATGGCGAATTTCGCCAAGGGTCTCACCGCGATGGGCAACAAGGACGACGTCAACGTCAATGTCATCCATCCCGGCCAGACGCAGACCGACCGCATCGTACAATTGCAGGAGCAGTTCGCCAAGGCGCAGAACAAAACGGTCGAGCAGGTACGCGAGGAGGGCCTCGTCAAGATCGGCCTGCGCCGCATCGGCCAGCCGGAGGACGTGGCGGAACTGGCGGTGTTTCTCGCGGGCGCCAAGGGCCGGCATATTCAGGGCACGGCCATCGCGCTCGATGGCGGCCAAACGCCGGGATATTACTAGACGAGCATCTTCACAATATCCACCGCGCGCCGCAACAGCGTCATCGATGCCTCCAGCGTGCGAAAGCCGGCATGCGCGGTGAGCGTGACGTTTTGCAATTGCGCGAGCGGATGATCGGCCTTCATTGGCTCTTCGTGGAAGACATCGAGCCCGGCATGGCGGATGTGGCCGGACTGGAGCGCGGCGATCAGCGCGGCCTCGTCGGCGAGCGCTCCGCGCGCCGTGTTGACATAGATGACACCCTTCTTCATGCGCCCGATGCGCTCGGGCGTAAGGAAGCCACGCGTCTCGTCGCCGAGCGTCAGGTTCATCGACACCACGTCGGATTTCGCCAGCAGCGTATCGATGTCGACCAGCGGTACCTTGCTGTCGGCGTGCGGGGTGCGGTTCCAGCCGATGACGTTCATGCCCATGCCGGCGCCGATGCGCGCGACTTCGCGGCCGATGCCGCCGAGGCCTATTACGCCCAGCGTCTTGCCTTTCAACTGCATGCCTTCGTGCGGAGTCCAGGTTCCGGCGCGGATGCCGCGGTCCATGCGCGCCACGTCGCGCGCCGCCGCCACCATCAGCGCGATCGAATGCTCGGCGACCGCGGTGTCGCCATAGCCCTTGATGATGTGCACCTTGATGCCGCGCGCTTTGATCTCGCCAACATTCATGTAGCTCGCCGGCCCGGTGCCGAGAAACACGATGTGCTTGAGCTGCTTGCAACGGTCGACCAGTTCGGTCGGCATATAGGAGTGATCGTCGATGGCGATGTCGTAGCCGGCCAGCACCAGCGGCAGTTCGTCGCGCGCGAACGGTGTTGTGTTGACGTCGATCTTCGGGTCGTCCGGCTTGATGATCATCTGCCAGACCGGCGCGAGTTGATCGTTACAGTCCATAAAAATCGTTTTCATCGTTACCTTGCAACAATGGGCTGCGCCGCCAGCACCGGCTCGCGCACGGCCACGCCGACGAAAGCGCTTCCTTCCTCGAACCAGGACTTCGGCGCCGGATGGCCCCACAGCGTCTGCCGTTGCGGATCGGTGAGCGACCAGCGCAGCGGTTCGAAATCGGGATCGACGGTGAGATAATCCGAGGTGAATAGCTCGACGCGGTGGCCGTCCGGGTCGCGCACATAAAGAAAGAAGGCGTTTGAAATGCCGTGGCGCCCCGGCCCGCGTTCCATATTGGGCAGAAAGCCGGATGAAGCCATCACGTCGCAGATGTGCAGAATGTCGAGCGCGCCGGCGGTCCAGACGCCGATGTGATGCAGGCGCGGCCCGCGCCCATTGGTGAAGGCGAGGTCGTGCACATTGCCCTTGCGGTGCATCCACACCGCCCATAGCTTGCCGTCGTCTCCGTCGGTCTCGGTGTATTCGGTCAGGCGGAATCCGATGTCGGTGTAGAAATCGTACGAGGCTTGCACGTCCGGCGTGAAGCAATTGATATGGTCGATGCGCTGGATGCGCGCGCCTTTATATTCGGCATATTGGCGCAGCTTGCTTTCGCTCTGCTCCATGCGCGCATAGAAGTCGATCGGCATGCCGACCGCGTCGACCGTACGCAGCGTGCGGCTCTGATGCGGCACCTCCGGAAACGAGGTCGGCAGACCCTTGCGCGCGAAATAGAACGCGGCGCGGTCGAGGTCGTCTTCGCTCGCCAGCTTGAAGCCGATGGCGTCGACGCGCACATCCTCGCAGCGGTTGAGCACGATCGAATGGTGATTGCGCTCCTCGACCCCGCGCAGATAAAGCGCCTGCTTGTCTTCGGCGGTGACGACAAACCCAAGGCAGTCGACGTAGAAAGCGCGCGATTTTGCGAGGTCGCGCACGCCGAATTCGACGTGGCTGGCGCGCACGACGTTAAATGGCGGCGTATGATTGGGCGGACGGACCGGCATCGTCGCTTACGCGGGCGTTGCCGCGCGTTCGCGCAGCGTGTTGCGGCGGAAGGTCATGTGGTCGATCTCGTGGATTTCGACCGTGAGACCGATCGGATGGCCCGGATATACATCGGTAAGCCGCTTGTCGGCCGCCGCGAGCAACGCCTGGCCGAGCGCCGTTCGTTTTTCTTCGGGCCGGCCGACGCGCAGCCGCGCGACGATGTGGACAAAGCCATTGGCCGGATTGCCGTCGGCGACGCGAAAATTCTCGCGTCGCTCGGCACGGGTGCGGATGGCGACGAGTTCCGCCACGCCGCTGTCGACCGCCGCCCGGTGCAAATCGTCGATCAGGCCCTGCACGTCGAGGCGATCCTCCAAATTGGCTGAATATTCGGCAATGATATGCGGCATGCTGCTCCAGCCTTGAGGTTTTCCTGGCGTTGACGGCGCGCCGCGCGCGGAATACATGGCTCGCGGGCCACCGAGCATAACCGCGAACCGCCGCCCGATCCATGCCGCTCTGCGCCAAACCGAAACCGCGCCCTTGGGCGCGGACGCGATACCAAGCCTGCAAGACCGGGAGCCCGGATAGACGATGAAACTGGCCAGCTTCAATGTGCGTGGGCGCGAGAGCTTCGGCGCCGTGGTGGGCGAGGGCGAGACCCTCGGCGTGGTAGATCTGAAAACGCGGCTGTTGCCGCGCTTTGCCAGCGCGCTCGAATTGCTGCGCGGCGATGGACTGGCGGCCGCGCGCGATGCCGTGCGCGGGGTGCGCCCCGATTATCCGGCTTCGGAAGTGGAATGGTTGGCACCGGTTACGGCGCCTGAAAAAATTCTGTGTATTGGCATTAATTATGCAAACCGCAATGCCGATTACGGCGATCAGGACGTTCCGAAATATCCCAGCATGTTTTACCGCGTGCCCAATTCGCTGTCGCCGCATCTCGGTCCGATCCTGCTGCCGCCGGAATCCGAGCAACTCGATTACGAGGGCGAGATCGCACTGGTGATGGGCAAGCCCGGCCGCCGCATCGCGCAGGCCGACGCTTTGTCGCATGTCGCCGGCGTCACACTCTGCAACGAGGGCACCATCCGCGACTGGATTCGCCACGGCAAGTTCAATGTCACACAAGGCAAGAACTGGGAGCGCACCGGCAGCATCGGGCCCTGGATGGTGACCTCGGACGAGATCGATCTGACCAAGCCCTTGCATATCACCGTCAAGATCAACGGCGCGGTGACGCAGGACGACACCACCGCCAGCATGATAAAGTCGTTCGCAGACCTGATCGCTTATGTCAGTACCTTCATGACGCTCAAAGCCGGCGATATCATCGTCACCGGAACGCCGATCAAGCTTTCGCGCACCGATCCGCCGATCTGGCTGAAGGCGGGCGACACCATTGAAATCGCGGTGCCGGAGATCGGTACGTTGCGCAACACGGTCGTGGCCGAGATATGAGCGACGACGGCAAGGAAAAGCAAAGCAACGAGCGCAAGGCGGCTTGCGTCGTTGCGTGGCCGGTCGGTCATTCGCGCTCGCCGCTCATCCACAATTACTGGATCAAGCAGTACGGCCTCAACGCCGAATACCGCAAGGAAGGCGTGCCGCCCGAACAGTTCACGGACTTCGTCACGCATCTGCGCGAGCGCGGCTATGTCGGCTGCAACGTCACGGTGCCGCACAAGCAGCGCGTCCTCAAAGTGGCGCAACCGGATGAGCGCGCCAAATCGGTCGGCGCCGCCAATACGCTGTGGCTCGACGGCGACACGCTGCGGGCGACCAATACCGACGTCGAAGGCTTTCTTGCCAATCTCGATACGGCGACGCCGGGCTGGGACCGCGGGCTGGAAAGCGCGATGGTGCTCGGCGCCGGCGGCGGCGCGCGCGCCGTGGTGTTCGCGCTGATCCAGCGCGACGTGCAGCGCGTTTACGTCGTCAACCGGACGCTCGCGCGCGCCGAGGCGCTGGCCAAGCAATTCGGTGCGCGCGTTTTGCCTACCCGCTGGAACGAAATCACCGGCCTGCTTGGCGGCTGCGGATTACTGACCAACACGACCACGCTGGGGATGGTCGGTGAGCCGCCGCTCGAGATCAATCTGCGCTGTCCGGATTCGCTGGTGGTCAGCGATTTGGTCTATGCGCCGCTCACCACCGGCCTGTTGGCGGCGGCGCGCGAGCGCGGCCTGCGCACCGCCGACGGGCTCGGCATGTTGTTGCATCAGGCGGTGCGCGGCTTCCAGTTGTGGTTTGGCGTCAAGCCGGAGGTGACGGCGGAATTGCGCGCGCTGGTCGAGGCTGATTTGCAGCCGGCGCCGCCGCCCGCGCCGCCGGAAAAGGCAGAAGACAAGGCGGTCGCCAAGGCCAAGGCGCGCCGCGGTCTCGGCCCCAAGCCACCGCGCAAGCCGGGGCGCAAGCCGGGGAATAAATAGCGCGGCGAGGGGTTTACCGCCTGACGAATACTGGTTTCGTCAGGGGAGGGTATAATGTCGCCTGTGAATATTTCGTTGCGGGCCATTGGCGCCGCGGCCATTGCGCTTGCGCTGGCGGCTAATTTCGCCTTCGCGCAACAGCCGGCCCGCATTCGCGGCCAGATCGAGAAAGCCGACGGCGCCATGCTGGCGCTCAAGACTCGCGACGGTGCCATGCTCAACGTCAAGGTGGCCGACGACGCGCGCGTCGCCGCGCTGGTGAAAGCCTCGCTCGACGACATCAAGACCGACAGCTTTATCGGTATCGCCGGCGTGCCGCAGCCGGATGGCAGCATCGAGGCTTTTTCGATTCACATCTTCCTGCCGGCGCAGCGCGGCGTCGTACCTGACCGTCACGGCGGTTGGGACGCGCGGCCGAACAGCACCATGACCAATGGTTACGTTGCCAGCGCGGTGAAGGCCAAGGACGGCGAAACGCTGACGGTGAAATACAAGGACGGCGAAAAGAAAATCCTGGTTACGACGCATACCGTGATCGCGTCGGTCGCGCCGGGCAAGAAAGAAGAACTCAAGGCCGGGACGTCGATCATCATCATGGCGTCCTCCAAAGAGGCGGACGGCTCGGTGCTGGCCAAAAACATTTATGTCGGGCGCAATGTCGCGCCCGCGATGTGATGCGAGGATAAAATGTCTGGGCGTTTTGTAGTCGCGCTGGCGCTGCTGGCGTTGTTGACCGGCGGGGCCTTCGCGCAACAGCCGCCGGCTTTGCGTGTCGCCGGCACGATTGAAAGCGTCGACGGCGCGGTGCTGTCGATCAAGACCGACAAGCTCGGCGTGGCGAAGGTGGCGCTGACCGCCGACGCCGCCGTGTTC
>Ga0209483_1000206_pt1 | contig 54617 bp, 10 predicted proteins | sample NGEPerA_FD_184508 | JGI IMG/M metagenome (GOLD analysis project Ga0209483, IMG submission 184508) | Arctic peat soil microbial communities from the Barrow Environmental Observatory site, Barrow, Alaska, USA - NGEE PermafrostL2-A... | ecosystem: Environmental > Terrestrial > Soil > Wetlands >... | reverse complement strand
GCTTCACGAGCAGCTCCATATGGCGGTAAACCGCCTCAGAAACAAGTGCTGGCTAGTCCACGCATTCTTTAAACAGGCCGGATTGAACATACCAAAAGTTTAAACTTCATTGCGCAACGGTCAGTAAGTATCTGACGACCTCCCCGACGCTGCGATAACACCGGAATTGCTGTCGGTGGCAAAATGCGACTCGGGACGGGGAAGCGGAATTCCCGAGGCTGTATCCGGTAACAGTGCAGCAGATGCGAGAATCGCATCCCAAGCCTTGCGGTAAGGCGAGGCAAGCCAAGGCGAAAATGCTCGGATGATGCCATCATCCAGGCCAAAATCACCGACCACTGCGGGAGGCTAACCACGCCGTCCCGCTATTTTTTTGGGCGCGCGGCGAGAATTGCGTAAAGTGCATACTTCCGGCGGGGATTATCTGGCGGGCGGCACGGGGAATGATTCCCTGGTCAGCAACGGCGGCAAGGACGTGATTGTCGCGACCGCCGGCAGTGGCGACACGATCAACGCCGGTACCGGCGGCGACATTGTTTACAGCACCAACGCCGCCGATGTGATCACGGGAACGGTCGCCTCCCTCAATCCCACCATTCCGCCCGGCGGCCCGGTCTACGCAGTCGCCGGCGCGACGCTTCCCACCGGCGGCGATGGCAGCGGCCCATGGGCCGAGTACGGGATCGGCCAGCTTCGCGGGGCGAATCAAACGTCGGCCGGCGCGGGGGGTGTGAGCAATACAAGCAATACCGCGATCGAGCCCGCCTTGGCCGCCGGCGCCAACGGTCAGTTCGTCGCATGGTCGGACAATCGCTCGGGTACCTACGAAATCTATGTTGCCCAGCACACCAACGGCGCCTGGCAGGAATTGGCCGGTAGCGCGCACGGCGGCGGCATCAGCGCAACCGCCGGCGACTCGCGCCGGCCAGCCATCGCGCTCGATTCCTCGGGCAACCCGATCGTCGTCTGGACGACATATACGAATACGTCAACCGACATCGAAGCCGCCCATTTCGACCCCACGGCCAATGGCGGCGCGGGGGGATGGATGGCGATGGGCTCTTCCCTTTCGCCCGGCGGCATGAGCTCCACCGGCGGAGCGGACGACGCGAAGATCGTGGAAACCACCGCCGGCCCCGTCGTCACCTGGCTCGACAGCCATGCCGGGAATACGAACATCTATGCCGCGCAGTACGCCGGCGGGGCATGGTCGCCGTTAGGGGCTGGCGCGACGACGGGGCATGGCATCTCCAATTCCGCCGACTCCATCCACGAGCAGTCGCTGGCCACGGACGGAACGAATGTCGCGGTTGCCTGGACGCGGCCCTCCGGCGCCAGTGGCACCATCTATCTCCTGGAGTATACCAATGGCGCCTGGACCCCGGTGAACGGCTCTGCCTCTGGCGGGGGGGTAAGCGGCGTTGCCACGGCTAGCATTTCCGCCGCCCAGCCCACCGTGGCATTCGCCAACTCGGCGTTGTACGTGGCGTGGCAGAAAACAACGGGCGCGGGCGAAAAGAGCATTGCCGCCGCCACATCCGCCGGCGGCACGGGCTGGCAGCCGGTTTCCATCGATTCGCCCGGCAGCACGGTACATGCCGGCGCCAATGGCAACTTCGGCGCATCCTCTCAGCCGATGCTGTCGTCCGGCGGCGGAACGCTCGAACTCACCTGGGTCGAAGCCCGCCTCGCCAACACCCCTGGCCAGGTCAATCAAATCTACGCCAATACGCTGAACGGAACTGCATTCGTCCGGCAACTGCCCGATGACGCGATGTTTGATGGCGTCAACCAGACGCTCACATCCGTCTCGTCGCCGGCTTTGGCCGTCGATGGCAGCGGCCACGCGTTCATCACCTGGGGCGATGCCTCCTCGGGCCACAGCCAAATCTACCTGCGCGGCAATCCCTTCACTCCCCACAAGATCTATTATGTGAACGATGCCTACACCGCGACCGATTCGTACACCACGGCTGCCGGCTCGTCATCGAACAGCGGAGTGTCGGCGTCTTCGCCGCTGGATTCCGTGCAATCGGTCCTTGCCGACTACACGCTGGGAGCCGGCGATGTCATTCTCGTGGATAGCGGATCGTACTCTGGATTTACCGTGCCCTCGGCTGACGCCGGGTTCACGATCATCGGCAGCGGCGGGGCGGCAACGCATTTCACCAGCGCCGTGAATCTGGGCTCCGCTGCCGGCGCGACTCTCGAATCGCTCGCGCTGGATGGCGGCTTGACGCTGAACAATTCATCGGGCGTGGAAATCCGCGACAACCAGATCGTGGGAATCACCGTCACCGGAGGCGCCGGCGTCCGCATCGAGCAAAATACAATCACCGGCACGGGCCTCACGCTGACCGGCGAGGCCGCCGGCACATTCATCGCCGACAACACCATCGCGGCGATTGCCATTAGCGGCACGGGCGCGACGGGCGTGAACATTGTCTCCAATCGCATCGGCCGCATTACCTTGTCGGCCTCCAGCCAGAGTGGAACCATCTCCGGAAACAACATCGGCGGCGCCAGCGTCGGCGCCGGGATTGCGATCTCCGATCCGTTCACCGGGTCGATCGATCATAACTACATCCACGGCTCGGGCTCCGGCACAGGCGTGGTTTACGCCGCCGGCGCTGCGCTCAATGCCAACTACATCTTTGGCGAAGCGGTCGGCGTGGTTGCTTCCGTGAACGATTCCACCAACGGCCTGGGATTCGTCGGCTCATCGATCCCCAACGAAATCTTCGACAACACAACCGGCGTGCAACTCACCGGCTTGATGCAGAATCAGCACATCCACGCCAATGCAACCGGCGTCATCGGCGGCAGCGGCGCGGGCACGTTGGGCGGCACTTCACTGGATGCCGCCAACGTCATCGAAGACAATCAGGTCGGCATCAATTTCAACGGTGTCATCCAATACAACCGCATCGATCGCAATCAGACGACGATCACCATCCAACCCCGCCAGCTCATCGCGCACAACCTGATTTACCAGAACGCCGTCAATGGCGTGGAGACCGCCGGCGCCGCGGACGTGCGCATCATCAATAACACCTTCTACTCCACGTCCGGCAACAACGTGCTGATTGACGGCGGCTCGAGCAACGTGCAACTCCTCAACAACATCATGCGATCGGACGGCGGGTACGATCTGTACGTCAACACCGACAGCCGGGGCGGATTCTTCAGCGACTACAACGATCTGTTCACCACCGGCGGCGGAAAGATCGTGCATTGGCTGGTGGATTTCACGGATATTCTCGATTGGCAGCAGGCACTGGGACTGTACGACTTGCATTCAATCGGGTCGGCGGCGATCAGCGCGACCGAGGGTGACCCGCGCCTGTTTGCCGCTCCTTCGGACGACATGCGGCTGCTGCCGCTCGTCAACGGCCTGCGATCCTCCAGCACCGCCAGCGGATCGGCCGACCCGGCCACCGACATCGCCATCCCCTCCAGCGAACAAAACCTGCTGGCCAACCCATCATTTGAAAACGGCGTGAATGGCTGGTCGGTGAACGTCGGCGGCGCGACGCAATCTTCGGGCCAGTTTGCGTTCGATGGATCGAGTTACTTCTACGCGGGCGCGGTTGCCTCTGGATTCGCCGAGCAGACGATCAACCTCGCGAGCGCCGGTTTTACCGCCGGCCAGATTGACGGGCAGACGCTGGCGCTGGAATTCGGCGGGCGAATTCAGTCCGGCGTCGAATCCATCCCCAGCCAGGGGCAGATCGTCGGAACGTTCCTCGACGCCTCCAACAATCCCGTCGGCACGCCCACCACGCTTACCGCATCCAACGTCAGCGACCGTTGGGAACTGGTGAGCACGCGGCTCAACATCCCCGCCGGCGCAAGGAGTTTCCGCTATCATTTCCAGTCGCTTCGGCAGACTGGATCAGCGGATGACAGCTATCTCGACAATGCGTTTATCTACGTTCAGCCCAATACGCTGGACCCCGACATGGGCGCGTATGGCAACACGCCGGCGGACATCGCAGCGCCGAAGGTAACGCGGATACAGGTGATCTCGCCGGACTTGTACACCGATTGGGAACTGGACAAGCCGCATGCGATCCAATGGACATCCTATGGCAACAACGGCGGATCGCCGGTCAACATTGATCTGTATCAGAACGGCACATTCCTGACCTCCATCGCCGCTTCCACGCCCGACACCGGCAGCTACAGTTGGATCCCGCAAAACACCGCCGGCCTCACCTACGGCATGCACGGGCTGAGCATTCGCATTTCGCTGGCGAACAACCCTCAGGTGTACGATCGCAGCACCGAAAACTTCACCATCCCCGAAAACGGCAGCAGCTACTATGTGAACGACGCTTCGCAGACCAACGACGTCTACACCACCGCGATCGGGAGCAACCGCAACGACGGAAAGCTGGCAAGCGCGCCCAAGCCGATGCTCTCCACGTTGCTGCGGATCTACGATCTGGGCGGCTCCGATACGGTGTACGTGGATACGGGAAATTACGCCGACTTCGCCCCGATTGTCCTGAGCGGCAACCCCGCCATCGGCAAGGATCAGGGAGTCACGATCACCGGGCCGACCAATACGGCCGACGTGGCGCAGATCAACGGGCTTGGATTCAGCGGCCAGCCCCTCTTCGACATCAACAATGCGAACTTCGTCACCCTCAGCCACCTCACGATCGGCGCCGGCCAATACGGCGTCTGGGTGCATGACGCCAGCTCCAATTTCAGCGGAAAATACCTCACGACGATTAACAACGTCCTGGATGGAATCCGCCTGGAAGCTGATTCAAGCGCCAACGATTCGCTCGATCACATCGTCTCCTACGGCAATGGCCGCGACGGCATTTCCGTCGGCGGGCCGGGCGTCAATCTCTCCAATAGCATCGGCCATAACAACCTGGGCGCCGGCATTCGTTATGACAACGCCGGCGCGGCGACGCTCACGGGCAACCAGAGCTACCTCAATAAAGACGGTCTGGTGATCACCAACACGACCGCCGGAACCACCGCCGTCGTGGGCGCTTCGGATCTGACGCAGAACCTGGGCAACATTTTCCACGACAATGCGACCTACGGCGTGAATGCTTCGGGCGCGGTGAGCGTCGTTGGAAACACGGTCTATGACACCGCTTCCCCCGGCGGCCCCGGGCCGGTACAGCTCACGCTGGCGCCGGCAACAGGCCAGTATCTGCCAACTGGATCGCCGCTTTTCTATCGAGTCACCGCGATCACCAGCGCCGGCGAAACCGCCGCGTCGCCAGAGGAAACGATTACGCTGGCCGCGGGGAATTCTCGCGTTGCGCTCACCTGGACCCCGGTTCCAGGCGCGACGGCATACAATGTCTATCGCAGCAACGTCGCCGGCAATGAATATCTGGTGGTGGGGGGCGTCAGTGGACTGACCTACACCGATACCGGCGCCGCGAACGCAGGCACCGAGATTCCCGGCTACAACACCGCCGGCATCAATCTCCTGGGTGGCGCGACCGCGGGTCAGAACGTCGTCTACACCAACTACCTCGGCATCTATTCCAACGGCGGCGCGATCAGCAACAACCGCGTCTTCGATAACGCCGGCACCGGCATTTATGCGTCTAACAGCGCCAATGCCATTGGGAACGTCAGCTACTCCAACGCCGTGGGAATCGAAGGAGATACCAGCCCCACATGGTCGAACAATCTGATTTATGCCAACTTGGTGGCCGGCATCTGGCTGCATAGCGGGTTCGCCGCCAACATAACCAACAACACGATCTATCAGCCCGCCGGCGATGGCATCCGCGTCGAAAGCAGCGGCGGAAACTTCAGCTTCCAACACGTCAATATCCGCAACAACATCATTTGGACTCAAAACGGCTACGATCTGACCGTCACGCCGCAGGCGGAAATCGGCTTCCAAAGCGATTACAACGATCTGTATGTGACCGGCAGCGGGCAGGTGGGACTGTGGGAAGGGGTGAGCCGACCCACGCTTGCGGCCTGGCATTCCGCGGGCCTCACCGATGGCAACAGCATCTCGGCTGACCCATTGTTCGTGAAGCCGGCGGGCGCGGATGGAACGCTTGGGTTCAGCAACTTCGCCGATCATGGGACGGATGACGATTTCCACGAGCAAAGCATCGCCGGTAGCTTCCACGGCGGCTCGCTGGCGCCCGTGGTCAATGGAACGACCGGCCTACCGGCCTACCCGACTGCCACACTGATGCCGGACGCCGTGACTTCTCCCGCGGTGGATCGGGGCGATCCGGCATCCAGCTATGCCAACGAGCCGGCCCCCAACGGCGGCTTCGTCAACCTCGGCGCCTACGGCGACAGCGCCCAGGCCTCCGAAAGCTTCATCCCCTACGTCGTGGTCCTGCGCCCCAACGGCGGCGAGGCAATCGTCGAAGGCCAAACCATCACGCTCTCCTGGCGCAGCGAAGACACCAACGGCACCACCACGCTCGACCTCATGAGCAAATCGCCGATCGATGGCTCGCTCACGCTGGTGACAAACATAGCGACCGTTCCAAACAACGGCAGCTATTCATGGAGCGTGCCCAACACGATCGCCCCTGGAAGCGATTATGTTCTGCGCGTCACGCGCAACGGGCCTCCATCCGCCGTTGGAACCAGCGCGGCGACGTTCGCGATTTCAGGCACGGTGCACACCTTCTACGTCAATGATGCCACCGTGCAGCCCGGCGATTTCACCACCGCCCCCGGCAACGACGCCAACTCGGGCCTCGATCCCGCCCATCCCAAGGCCTCCATCCAGGCCATGCTCGAGGCATATAACCTTGGCGCCGGCGATGTGATCGAGGTGGATGAGGGAACCTACACCCTTAGCAGCAATATCGTCATCAGCGCGGCGCACTCGGGCGTCACCATCCGTGGGTTCCATGATTCCCAAAATCCCACCCACGTTGCGCTGATAAATCGCAACAGCACGGTCGCCGGCAGCTATGTTTTCGATATCCAGGGCGCGATCAACGTCACGCTGGACCAACTGAGCGTTGTTGGCGGGGATGTTGGCGTTAACGCGAATCCCGGCGCCGGCGGCACCGGGCTCACTGTCTCCAATTCCGACCTGTCCGCCGCCTATGACTATGAAATCAGCCTTGGCAGCGGCAACGGCGGCGCGGTCATCACCGGCAACAAAATCCACGACACCGTCAGCGGCTACGGCAACGGCCAAACCGGGATCATCACCAACGGCGACCAGGTGACCATCAGCAACAACGCCGTCTTCAACAATTCCAGGGTTGGAATCAACGTCACCGGCGGAAACAACAGCACCATCAGCGACAATACCCTCTATAGCGACGGCGTGGGCATCAGCGCGGATACCTCCACCATCTCGGGCAACATCGCCTACAACGATATCAGCGCCGGCATCGTCGTTGGCGGCGCCTCGATGGTCACGGGCAACACGACTTATAACATCGGCGGCGCCAACGCCTATCCGGCGGCGGGAATCCAGGTCTATAGCGGAACCGTGCAGGGAAATATTTCATATGGGAACGCCTATGGCGTGTTTGTCAGCGGGGCGGGGACGATCAGCAACAATCTGCTCTATAACAACAGCACCGCCGGCATCGTCGGCGGCAACGGCAGCACCTTCTCGGGCAATGTCATCGACGCCAACGGCTGGGGCATACAAATAACCTCCGCCCCGAACGCGGCCAGCAGGGGGCCGGGCGCGAACAACAATCTCATCTACGGCAATACCAATGGCGGCATCCAGCTCAACGGCGGCGATATCTCCCCCATCGACAACAACACCATCTACCAGACCACCGGCGACGCCATCGATGTGAATCCGTCACAGGGATATTCCACGCAGGTCGATATCCGCAATAACATTCTCTGGGTTACCAGCGGCTATGACATTAGCGTCGATCCCAACAGCCAGTCCGCCGCCACCAGCGATTACAATGATTTGTATACCAGCGGCACCGGCAAAATCGGAGTTTGGCAAACGACGGCGCGAAGCGCCCTATCCGACTGGCAGCTTGCGAGCCTGCAGGATGCCAACAGTATTTCCACTGACCCCTTGTTTGTGAATCCGGCCGGCGGCGATTTCCATGAGCAGAGCCTGTATGGGAGCTACCATGGCGGATCGTTGGCCCCCGTTCTGGATGCCGCCACCGGACTGCCGATCCCCGCTACCGCGACGCTCACCGATGATGCGAAGCAGTCGCCAACGATTGATCTGGGCGACCCGACGTTCGCTTACGCCAACGAGCCGGCGCCGAACGGCGGCTACATTAACATGGGCGCGTTCGGCAATACCGCGCAAGCCTCGCAAAGCCCCAGCACCTATGTTCTTGTCACCAAGCCTAACGGCGGCGAAAATTGGATCGGCGGCCAATCCTTCAACATCCAGTGGCGCAGCGACCATCCCGGCACGGGCCTGGTTGACATTGATCTCATGCACCAGGCCGCCGGTGGGGGGCTAACCCTGCAAACGAACATCGCGGCTGCCGTCCCCAACAATGGTCAATATGCCTGGTCGATCCCCAGTTCGATTCCCGGGGGCAGCGACTACGTCATCCGTGTGACGCGCGAAGGCGCGCCTGCGACCTCCGACATCAGCAACGCCGACTTCACCATCGCCGCCGCCACGCATATTTACTATGTGAACGACTCGACCGTAACGCCTGGCGATTGGACCGCCGCGCCGGGCAACGACGCCAACAGCGGCATTGATCCGGCCCATCCCAAGGCCTCCATCACCGGCGTGCTCAGTGCTTACACACTCAGTGCCGGCGATACAATCAAGGTGGACGCCGGCAACTATTCCCTCAACGGCGATATCGTGCTCAAGGCCGCCGAATCCGGCATCACGATCGAGGGATATTTCAATCCCAACAGTCCCACCGAAAAGGCTGTCCTCAACCGCGGCAATACCTCCAGCGGAGCGGTCTTTACCCTTGACGGCGCTTCCAACGTCACCATTGACCATCTGGGCCTCACGGGCGCTTTGTATGGCTTGCAATCCACCTATCAAGTCGCGAGCAACAACGCCACCGTCTCCAACTGCGAAATCTTCGGCGATGCCTCTTATGCCATTTATCTAATTGGCGGCGCCGATAACTTCACGCTCATGGGGTCCAACATTCACAATGACGATCAGGGAATCAGCGGTCAGTACATCTCGAACATCACGATCACCAATAACATCATCCACGACCTTCGGCTGCGCGGCATCTCGATCAGCAGTAACGGCGGCACCATCACCGGCAACGAAGTGTACAACGTGACCGGCGTTGCCGCGATCGAAGCCTACGGCGGCACCGGCCTCATTACCGTCGGCAACAACCTGGCCCATGACAATACCACCACCGGCATCATTATCGGAAACAGTGTTCTGGGAATCGGGAACAAGGCGTACAACCAAACCAACGGCGCCATCGGAATACAAGTCGCCGGAGGAGAGGCCCGCGGGAATCTCGCCTACGGCAACGCAACGGGAATCTCCGTCGGCGCCGGACTCGCTGACCAAAACCGCGTCTATGACAATTACAAAGTCGGCATCTCCGTGTCCAGCGGCGCAACCGCATCGCAGAATGACGTCTATTCCAATGGAATAGGCATTCAGGGAGACGGTAGCCCCACCATCCTCAATAACCTGGTCTATTCGAATACAACACTTGGCATCTGGATTACCAACGGCGTTGCCGCGCAGGTGATCAGTAACACCGTCTATCAGCCAACGGGTGATGCCATTGATCTGCTGAGCAGCGAAAACAATTTCCAGTTCCAGCATATGAAGGTGAGTAACAACATCCTGTGGGCGCAGGCTGGATACGACCTGAATTTCACGGATCACGTGGCCATTGGATTGCAGAGCGATTACAACGATCTATATGTGACCGGCGCCGGGAACGTCGCTCGAATTTCAACGCAGGATTATCCCGCACTGTCCGACTGGACATATGAATACGGATTTGACGCGCACAGCATCTCGGCTGATCCGCAATTCGTGAACATCAATGGCGCCGACGGGCTGCTCGGCTATACCGGCGGTGCGGACCGCGGCGCGGACGATAACTTCCACCTTCAATCCACTTCCCCCGCGTTTGACGCCGGCGACCCAACCTCGGTTTTCGTCAACGAGCCCTCACCCAATGGCGGCCGCATCAATCTTGGAAACTTCGGCGACACCCCTCTGGCGGATCCGAGCCCATCGGCCCAATCCGTGCAGATCACCTCTCCGGGCAGCTACCAGAAACTGGAGGTCGGCCATCCCTACACGATTTCCTGGCAAACGGCCGGAGTCGTCGCCAGCCAGCCCGCGCTGCTGATAAACGCCGGCGGCCCCGCGGTGGGAATCTGGTCGGCCAGTGCATTTAACAATTCCAACGGATTCTCCCGCACCATCACCAACACGATTGACACCAGCGGCGTCACCGATCCCGCTCCGCAGGCAGTTTACCAGAGCTATATTGCCGGGAGCGGCGGCTTGTCGTTCCAGCTTGCCGTCCCCGATGGAAGCTACAATCTTCGTCTGCACTTCATGGATGATGTGAGCTATCTGGGCAAGTCCGTGTTCAACATTGAAATCAACGGCGTCGTCGTAAAGTCGGCCTACGATCTCTATGCCGACGCCGGGGCCGCATATAAAGTCACCGCATTGTCGTTTCCGGTCACGGCCAGCGGGGGAACGGGGCTGTCGATTGCCCTTACGGGCGTGTCTGGTTTCCAGACGATCAGCGCGATCGAGTTGGACACGGCTAATCCGAATCCCATGGCATCGCCGATGGCCCAGTTGCAGGTCTCCACCGACAGCGGCGCAACCTGGACGACGATTGCCGACAACCAGCCGATTGATGGCTACGCGCGCGGCAGCTTTCAGTGGACGCCCACCATCGCCACGCTTGGGGCGACGGCGCTATTCCGCGTCTCCATCGACAACGCGACACTCGCCGCCACTTCCCAGCCGTTCGCGATCTCCAATGGCGGAACCGACTATTACGTCAACGACTCCTCGCAAACAGGTGATTCGCTCACGACCGCCATCGGCAACAACGCCAACAGCGGCAAATCGCCGGGCGCGCCCATGGCGGATATCCAGGCCGTCTTGGCCGATTATAATCCGGGCGCGGGAGACACGATTCATGTCGATGCCGGAACCTACAACTCCGTGCATGATATCAATCTGACCGCCATCAACTCGGGCCTGGTCATTGAAGGGCCGTCCGGCGCAAACGCAATCATCAATCGCGCGAACGTCAATGATCCAACATTCAACTTCATGGCCGGCGCCAGCAACATTACTCTCGATCATCTATCCATCACCGGCGGAAGCGCCGGCGTTTTCGCCGACTACACCCAGAACGCGCTGAACAACACCATTTCCAACGACAAGATTTTCGGCGACAGCGAGTTTGGAGTCTATCTAGGGCAGGGCGACAACGGCTGGACGATCACCGCCAACTCCATTCACGACAACAGCGGAAACGGTAATTCCGCCAGGGGAATTGACGTGGAGAACAGCCAGGTCGCCATCACCAACAACAATATCTTTAACGAAGCGCAGAACGGAATTTATGTCGCGGACGGCCAGGCTTTCCTGGGAACCATCACGGGCAACGTGGCATATGCCAACGGCGTTGGCATCCAGGGGAGCAACGTCACTGTCACCGGCAACTCCGTCTACAATAATTCAGTTGACGGAATCTACATCGGCTCGGGCTCCCTTGCGGTCGGCAATACCGTCTTCCGCCAAACCGCAGCCAGCGCCGACGGCATTCTCCTCATTCAGGGGGCGGAGGCGCGAAGCAATGTCGTTTACTATAATTACAATGGAATCGCCGGCGCCAACTCCACCGTCACCATCGACCGCAATTCCGTATATTCCAATACCAACTTTGGCGTGTACCTGAGCGGCTCCAATGGCAGCGCGATCGACAACCTGATCTACGCCAACAGTGCCGCCGGCATCGTATTGACCGGATCAAACGGCGAGCAGCTTTACAATAACACTGTGTATCAGCTTGTCGGCGATGCCATCCGGCTCACCTCCTCTCCCAACGTGGTGGTGCATGGGAACATATTGTGGGTTGAGGCCGGGGACGATCTGAACATCTCCGCCGACAGTCAGGCCGGCTTTATCAGCGACTACAACGATCTTCATGTCGGGACAGGCGCATCGGCCAACGTGGGATATTGGAACGGCGCGACCCAGGCGCAGCTTTCCAATTGGCAGGCCGCTTCGGGACAGGACGTCAACAGCATTTCCGCCGATCCCCAATTTGTTAACGTCAAAGGCGCTGACCAGGTATTGGGCTTTAGCTCGCTGGGCGTCGGATACAACGGCGGCCCCGATGATAACTTCTACCTATCAGCCGGTTCTCCCGCGATTGACCACGGTTACTCCTGGGGCGGTTACCCCACCGACATTTTGTATCAGTCGCGGGTGGATGATCCGGGCACTCCCAACGCCGGTTCCCCGAACTACGTTCCAGCCGACACCGGCTCGAGCCAGTTTGCTGCCACCGGCACCGCGCAGAATTGGCGCGCAGGCTCTGGATATTGGAATTACAGTTTCCCCACCGGATTCAGCTTCCCCTTCTATGGCGCCAGCTACACAAAGGCGATTGTCTCGGTAAATGGCTTCCTGCAATTCGCCGGCCCCGATGATGCGTTTGGCGCGAACCACTCCGATGCCTCCCTGTTACCCGATGCGCGCATCGCGCCTTTCTGGGCCAATCTGCGAACCGACTTGTCTGGAGATGACATTTTCATCGATACTTCGGCGTTGCCGGCCCAGTTGAAGTTTACGTGGAAGGCGTCCAGCGCCGACGGCACTTCCGCGGCTAATTTCTCGGTCGTTTTGTTCAGCAACGGGCAGATCCGCTTCGACTATGGCGCCGGCAATGCCGGCCTGTCGCCAACGGTCGGCATTTCAATGGGAGACAGGCAAACCGCCACATTCCTGAACTATGACAACTCGGCAAGCCTGAACAATGCCAACTCGATGCTGATCGCAACGCAGCCGGGCTTCGTGGACATGGGTGCGTACGAATTCGCCGGGTCCAGCGCCGACAAGACGCCTCCGACAATTACCGGAACCACGCCTTCGGGCATCGGCTCGGGCGGCTCGATTGCGCCCATATCGCAAATCGGCTTAACTTTCAGCAAGCCCATCAACCCGATTGATGCGACTGCCCCACAGGACTATCAGTTGATCGGCGCCAGCCCGGATGGCGTTTTCGGCACCGCCGACGACGTGACATACATCCTGACGCCTCAATACTCCGGCGGCAGTTCGACCGCCGTGACGTTGGACATCAGTGGTGGAACATTGCCAAATGGCGCCTACCGCCTCACGGCCTACTCCACGCCCACCGCCAGCATTCACGATCTGTCAGGCAACGAGCTTGCCGGCGATGGAACCCACGCCGGCACGAGCTACGTCACGACGTTCAGCGTCGCCGCGCCCGTGCCCCAGGTGTTGAACACCATCGTCGGCGATGGCACCGCCCAGCGCTCCGAAGTCCGCAGCTTTACGGTTGCCTTCAGCGAAGCGGTGACGCTGGCTCCCGGAGCCATTACCCTGGCCCTGCTCAATACCGGCGGCAGCGGTTCCAACGGCCCGGCCGGCACGGCGCCCACCGATGAATCCACCGGCCTGACCTGGAGCAGCACCGATGGTGGCAAGACGTATGTCGTCACCTTCAATTCGAATGCCGACGCCACGGGAAGCCTCAAGGATGGCATTTACACGCTTATTGTGCATGCCGCCAAGGTGACAGACGCCGCGACCGGCTTGGTGCACGTCGCGGCCGACACCACCGTCGCCTTCCATCGCCTTTTCGGTGACATCAACGGCGACAAGACCGTGAACCTCACCGACTACCGCGCCTTTAAGAGCGCGTACCTGAGCACCAGCACCAACTCGAAGTGGAATCCGAACTTCGACGTCAATGGTGACGGGACGATCAACCTGACGGATTACCGTGCCTTTAAGAACAATTATCTGAAGCAGTTCATCTACTGATCTTCCTACTTCAAAAATCCCCAAATCCAGATGGGAGCACGAGGGGTCTGCGCGGGCGAGCAAGGAAGTGAGCCATGAATTCGCCGCGCGTGTGGAGGTTAAGGCGATTGTAAATGGCTTTGCTGTAGCTTTGGACCGTTTGAACGCTGAGTTCCAGGCGGGCGGCCGATTCCTTGGCGCTAAGCCCTTCGAGTATCAGGCGCGCGACCTGTTGGAGCCTTGGAGGCAGCGCATTGAGTTGGCTGGCAGGGTCGGGTGAATGGTCCTTGAGCGCTCTGAGCAGTTCGGCATGAAAGATGCGCGAAAGCTTGCGTTCGCGGAGTTGAAACGGCCTGCCGCCCCAGGGCCGGTAGAGGATGAAGCCGTGGAGCACGCCGGGGCCTACGGTCGCCACCGAAGTCAGGAATCCATCGACCTTTCCGAGACGACGGTAATCCTGCACTGCGGGGGCTGAATACCATACTTTGTCGGGGATGAGCTGTTCGCGCGATGCCGTGGCAAAGCGGGTGCGCTTCTGCAGGGCGAGCAGCGCATGCGTGCCTGGATCATCAAGTGAGGCCCCCGAATTGGCATATGCCTTGAAATAGCCCTGCTCGCGTTCCCCTGCCCAGCCAATATCGAGCGGCTCGATAAATTGGGGAACAATTCCCGGCTTTAGGTTCCGCAAATCCAGGCTGATTCCGACTTGCCCGTCGATTAATCCGATTAGGCCGCGAAGCGCATGCAGCCGCCAGACGCGATGGTCGCTGCCCAGTTCCTTGACTTCATTTATAAGCCGGAAGACCTCACGGAGGCGGCGGAGCGTTACGCGTTGTGATGTGCTCATAATCTGCGCGGCCCTACGGTTGGTCGGTCGAATTTAGTGGTACCGAATGTCGTGGGAAATTGCGACGTTCACGCATAAACGTACCCTAAATTTGGGGTGTTGCAAATTGCGGTGCGGGGATTCCGCAAAATTATGAACCGGCATCGCACCCGGCACATCCGGTCGGCGTAATTCAATCGTCCAGGAGTCAGGTTAGCCGGGCAACCGACGCTTGCACCCCAAATTAGGGGTATCAAGTTTATGCTTTCATTCCGATCGCCGCTGGGTTAGAGTTTCAATCTTCCGGGGTTGCCAGCGAATTGCGTGGAATGTGGCTGAGGGCTCGGCGCGTGGTCGTTGATTGGTCACAGGTCTGCCCGGCGCGCGCAATTCATAATGTGCGCCGCCGGGTTAAGGAGTTGCCATGGAATGGATGGGGAGCTTTCGCAATGCGTCGGGGAAGAATGCGCGCCAAGACTACAAGAAGCGGGCGGGGAAAGCTGATCCACGGCGGCGCCGGCACATCCTTGCGCGCGCGGTGACGCAGACGCTTGAGCCGCGCGTTCTGTTGAGCAACAGCGTGCTCCAGGTCGGCGGCACGATTTCCGCCAACGCGCATTGGTCGGGGACGGTGCAGGTTACGTCCAATCTTTCGGTATCGCCGGGGGTGGACGTCACGGTCGATCCGGGAACCGTCATCAAGAGCGGACAAGCCGTTTCGATCTCCGTGGCCGGCACGCTTGATGCCCAGGGAACCGGCGCCGCGCCGATCATTTTCACTTCCACCAATGACGACAGCGCCGGCACGAGCGTCAGCGGCACCGGCACATCGAACGGCGTCGCCGGAAGCTGGGCGCAGCTTTCATTCAATCCTGGCTCGGATGGCTCGATCCTGAACAACGTGCAGGTGCGTTTCGCCGGGAACGCAAGCGCCCCTGGTGACGGCAATAACTTTCGCACCGCGCTGGCGATGACCGGATCGGCGCTGCATTTGAGCAATGTGCAGGTGCTGAACTCCGACGCCGAGGCGGTTCGCGTTTTCTCCGGCGCTCCGGTCTTCAACACCGTTTCAGTGCAGCAGGCGCGGCAGCAGGCGTTCGAGGTCGATCCCTCGGCGACGCCCACTTACACCGCGATGTCCGCGACGAATACCGGCCTCAACGCCATTGAACTCGATGGCGGGACGATCTCTGACAAGCGCACCTGGGATTTCGGCGGCCTGCCGGTGCAGGTCAATGGGAACATGAATATCGCCGCCGGCGGGCAGGTGACGGTGGTGCCGGGGCAGGTCGTGAAGTTCTATCACGGCCAGGGGCTGACTGTGGACGGAACGCTCACCGCGCAAGGCACTGCCGCGCTGCCCATCCTTTTCACCTCATTTGAAGACGACTCGGCGGGCGGCGACAGCAATGCCAACGGGCCCAGTTCCGGCGTGCGCGGCGACTGGCGCGGCTTGGTCTTCGATGCCGGCTCGGATAATTCATCGCTTCAGAACGTTCAAATAAGCTACGCCGGCAATGCTTCCAGTCCCGGCGACGGAAACTGGTTCAGGCCCGCCGTTCAGGTCAGCGCGAGCATTCAACTTCAGAATGTGCAGGTGCTGCATTCGGATTACGAAGGCATCGTCACGCCGGCCGGCTCACCGACTTATACGAACGTGAGCGTCAATGACGCACGTTCGCAGGCTTTCGAGACTGCTTTCGCGGCCACCCCCGTGTTGGCGCAGCTCTCGGCGAGCAATACCGGGCTGGATGGTTACGAACTCGACGGCGGCACGCTCGCCGCCGATCGCACCTGGAACTTCGGCGGGCTGGTCGCCCAGATCAACGGCAATATCACCGTCGCCAGCGGCGCGACGCTAACCGTCGATTCCGGTCAGACCATTAAGTTTTATCATGCGCAGGGGCTGAATATCAACGGCGCATTGCAAGCGGCGGGCACATCGAGCCAGCCGATCACCTTCACCTCATATCGCGATGACTCGGCGGGCGGGGATACCAATGCGGATGGCGCCAGCAGTGGAGTGGCGGGGGATTGGCAGGCCATCAGCTTCACCAACGCCGCCGCTTCAACCCTGCAAAACGTAATCGTGCATTATGCGGGAAATGCCAACGTCCCCGGCGATGGAAACTGGTTCCGGCCTGCCCTCCAGACCACCGCTTCCAACCTGACGTTGAGCAACGTGCAGGTTATGGATTCGGATTGGGTGGGCGTGCAAATCAATTCCGGCGCCGCGAATCTGAACGCGGTGGCGGTGCAAAACGCGCGCTCCGAGGCGTTTATCGGCGACCTCAATGCCGCCGTCTCCCTGGCCAATCTGTCGGCGACCGGCGCGCATGGCGATCGCTACGTCGTTTTGGGCGGCACGCTCGCGGAAAACCAGACGTGGAGCTTTGGCGGACTGGTCGCGCAACTTTCCAGCAGCGTCACGATCCCCGCGGGCCTGACCCTCACCGTCGTCCCTGGGCAGATTGTTAAGCTGTCCAATGGCCAGGTCATAACCGCCAACGGCACGCTCAACGCCACCGGCACCGCCGACGCGCCGATCATTTTCACATCGCAATATGATGATTCGGCCGGCGGGGATTCCAACGCCGACGGTGCAAACACAACCCCGCGCTCCGGGGATTGGCAGGCGATTAACCTGCTGGCCGGATCGGATGCCTCGGTGCTGAAGAACGCGCAGATCCGCTACGCCGGCAATGCCAACGTCCCCGGCGATGGAAACTGGTTCCGTAACGCACTTTTGATCGATGCCGCCTCGCCCACCGTTCAGAATGTTCAAATCACCAACAGCGATTACGTCGGGGTGCGGATTCAGAATGGCTCGGATGCGACATTGAACGGCGTCGCGGTTTCTGGATCGCGTAATTTGCCCTTCTCGATGGACCTGGCCAGCAATCCATCCCTGGCCAGCCTTTCTGAGACGAATAACGGCGTCGATGCGTTTTTCCTGGACGCGGGCGCGTTGGTGGGCAGCCGCGAGTGGAACATCACCAGCATGCCCTACCTCCTGGGGGCGAGCATTACCGTGCCGCAGGGGCTTTCGCTGACGGTTGATCCGGGCGCGGTGGTGAAGCTCACCAATGGGCAACGATTTGCCATTGACGGAACGTTCATCGCCAATGGCACGCTCACCCAGCCGATCACGTTCACATCCCGCGCCGATGAACGTTATTTTGGAGATACTCTGCGCGTCGGCCCGACGGCGGGAGCTTCGGGGCAATGGGACAACTTCGTCTTCACCGCCAATAGCACCGCCAGTGTCTTGAATCATGTCGATATTGACTTCGCGGGAAACGCCAACGCTCCCGGCGACGGCAACTGGTTCAGGCCGGCCATCGACATCGAATCCAGCTCGCCGTCCATTAGCAACACGCGGATATTGAATACGGATTCCGTCGGCGTAAATCTCGTCAACACTTCCGCCAGCCTTAGTCAATTGACGGTGAACACGGCGCGGCAGACGGCGTTCGTGATGGACCTGGCCTCGACGCCCACGCTTTCCGGACTGCGCGCGGTGAACACGGGCTCCAACGAGTTTTACCTGAACGCCGGCACGCTTCCCGCCAGCCGCACCTGGAACTTCGCGGGATTGCCGGTGCAGCTTTCGCAAGGCGTGACGGTGCCGGCGGCAACGACGCTTACAGTTGTACCGGGCCAGGTGGTGAAGCTCACCCGCGGCGAATTCATCAATGTCAGCGGCACGCTGAATGCCGTTGGCACCTCCGCGAATCCAATCATTTTCACGTCGAGCGTCGATGACTCGGCGGGCGGGGACTCGAGCAACGACGGCGGCGCCGTCGCGCCGCGCGCCGGCGATTGGTTGGGGATCGACCTGCTCGCCGGGTCGGATGCCTCGCTCATGCAGAACGTGCAAATCCGTTACGCCGGCAATGCCAATGCCCCCGGCGACGGCAACTGGTTCCGCAACGCCCTGCTCATTCAAGGCGCCAGCCCGACGGTTCAGGACGTGCAGATCCTCAACAGCGATTATAACGGTGTGCGCGTCGAAGGCGGCTCCAACGCCAGCTTGACGAACATTGATGTGGAGGGCGCGCGCAATCTCCCCTTCTCGGCCGATCTGGCCGGCAGCAACCCAACGCTCACGAATCTACGCGAGAGCAACAACGGAGTGGACGCCTTCTTCATTGATGGAGGCACGTTTTCCGCGAATCGGGATCTGAATGTCACGCAGGTGCCCTACCTCATGGGAAGCAGCCTTACCGTCGCCAGCGGCGCGACGCTCACGGTGGATGCGGGGGTGGTAATCAAGTTCGCCCAGCAGCAGGCGCTGACGGTCAACGGCGCGCTGGCCGTCGATGGAACCTCGGGCCAGCCAGTGGTGTTTACCGCGCGCGCCGACGATTCGGCCGGGGGCGATACGTTCCATGATGGACAGGGCAACATCCCAACCGGAAGCTGGAACGACGTCGTGATCAGCGGCTCGGCAACTTTGAATCATCTGCAGGTCCGCTACGCAGGCAACGCCAACGCCCCGGGCGACGGCAATTGGTTCCGGCCCAGCGTGCAGATCTCAGGCAATACCACCGCGACCGGCTTGTCGATTCGCGACAGCGACTGGATCGGCGTCGATGTGAACAACGGCGCATCGCTGCAAGTGACCGGCGGCTCGATCCTCGACAGCCGCCATGCGGATGTGTCCGTTGAAAGCGGCAGCGCCACGATCTCTGGGGCTTCGATCGCATCATCGCCGCTGGGCGTGGCCGTGAGCGCGGGAGCGTCGGCAACCGTCAGCGGCTCATCGTTCGCCACGTTAGTAACGGCATTCACCAATGCCAATGCGAACTTCACCTCGGCGGTCGCCTCTGGGAATTGGTGGGGCGATGCCGGCGGCCCCAATGATCCGTCCACCGCCGATGGGCGCGTCAATAACAATCCGGCCGGGGAGCCGGTCAGCGACTTTGTCGATTACTCAAAATTCCTGACTGCGGCGCCGATTCTGAATGGCGGATTGCAGGTGACCGGTTACACGCCGGCGTTGAGCAACGCCGCGATCCCCTTTGTGGATGTGACGTTTTCGCAGCCGGTGGATCTGAGTACGTTCACGGCCAGCCAGGTGACGGTTTCCGGCCCACAAGCGCCGACGGCTTCGTCCATCACGCAATTGGGCGGAACGAAATATCGAATCACGTTTTCCGCGCCGCTGTCTGCGGCCGGCAATTACCAGGTGACGATTGGGCCTGACATCGCCGGTCTGGACAAAACGCTGATGGATCAAGACGGCAACGGCGTGGGCGGGGAGCCGACGGATGTCTTTGTTGCGGCGCTCTCGATCGACCAGGCCGGCCCGCGCATCGTGGCCGCCTCACCAACGGGGACCCTCAGCGCGGGCATTTCTTTCGCGGACGTTACGTTCTCCAAGCCGATCCAACCGGCGAGCTTCACAACATCGCAAATCGCCATCACCGGTCCCGGCGGATCGATCGCGCCGCTTTCCGTCACGCCAATCTCCTCGACGCAGTTCCGGATCGGGTTTGCCTTCCAGTCCGGCGATGGATCGTACACGGTGTCGGTCGGCCCCAATGTTTTGGATTTGGCCGGCAACGCGATGGACCAAAACCAAAATGGAACCAATGGCGAAACGCCCGGCGACGTTTTCACCACCCAATTCGCCGTCGCGCTCCAGCCGTTGAAAATCGTGTCGCAGAATATCACTGGCACGGTGCCTGCGCTGGACCATCTGACCGTCACATTCTCCGAGCCGATCGATCCGAACAGTTTTACGGCCGCGGACGTCATCGGTACGGGCCCGCTTGGGCCGCTCACCGTCACCGGCATCACCGAGGTTTCCCCCACCACCTATACCGTTGGCATCCAACGCGTGGCGCAAAGCGGCGCGTATACCCTGCGCATCGGGCCGGGCATCAGCGATCCAGCCGGCAATCTGATGGATCAGAATGGCAACGGCATTCAGGGCGAGCCCGAGGATCAATATGTCGCCACCATTCAGGTTGCCGGGGATGGCGCGTCCATCCTCTCGCAAACGGTGAATGGCACGGTGCGCGCGCCGGTCAGTTCGATCAATGTCACTTTTGACCAGACAGTCCTGACCAGCTCCTTCACACCCGCGCAGGTTGTTTTGCAAGGGCCCGGCGGCGCGATCCCGATCACGCAGATCAGCCTCGTTTCCGGGACGACCTATCAATTGAGCTTCGCCGCGCAGTCGGCAACCGGCACCTACACGCTGGCGATCGGGCCCAACGTCTTGAATGCCGCCGGTCTGCCGATGGATCAAAACCATAACGGCGTCAACGGCGAGCCGGTCACCGACGTCTACACCGGCACGTTCGGCATCGATTCGATCGGGCCGCTGGTGGTCTCCTCGACGCTCAGCGGGCACGTCACCGCGCCGTTTTCGTCGATTGACCTGAAGTTCAGCAAGCCCATTTTGGCCAGCACCTTCATCGCCGCCCAGGCCACGTTCACGGGTCCCGGCGGGGCGGTGCCTTTCACCATCCAGCAACTGGATGCCAGCGATTTCCGCATTAACTTCGCTTCGCAGCAAACCGCCGGGGATTATCACCTGTCGGTCGGGCCGAACATCACCGATCTGGTCGGCAACCCGATGGACCAGAATCAAAATGGCATCGACGGCGAGCCGGGCGATGCGTATACGCAGGACATCATCCTCGATCTGCCCAATCTGGCCGTGGCCGCGCCGACGCTGCCCGCCACCATTGCCGCCGGGCAAACGCTCTCGTTCACGTACGCCGTGACCAACAGCGGTGCCGCGCCCGCGGGCGTGTCATGGGTGGATGAAGTGGTACTGTCCGCCGACGGCACGTTGGGCAATGCTGACGACATCGTGCTCGCCACTTTCCCGCACGCCGCCGGCCTTGCCGCCGGCCAGGGATACCAGCAGCAAGTCGCAACCCAGATCCCGTTTGGCATCACCGGGTCATACACCGTTTTCATCAAGATCGATGCCAACAACGCGCTGCTGGAGAGCAGCAAGACCGACAACGTGGTTTCGGCGCCGATTCAGGTGCAGGCCGCGGAGCCGCCGACGGATTTGGCGGTGGATGCCGTCACGGCGCCGCCCACGGCCCAGACGGGCCAGCCGATCATCGTCGCGTGGCGCGTCACCAATGTGGGTACGCAGACCAGCACACCGGCGAGTTGGTCGGATCAGGTTTACATTTCGTCCAGTTCCACGTTCGATTCGAGCGCGATTCCACTGGGTGTTTTCGTTCACACCGGCGGCATCGCGTCGGGCAGCAATTACGTGCAAAGTCAGTCGGTCACGGTGCCGGCTGATCTGACCGCGGGCCAATACTTTGTCTATGTGTTCACCGACGCGTTGAATCAGGTCTCCGAACCAGGCGCGAAAGCCAATAACATCGCGCAGGCGACAAGTCCGACAAATATCACGCTGGCAAATGTTCCCGATCTGGCGGCGGGGAATGTCGCTGGTCCCGCAGCCGGAGGAATCGGCCAGCAGATCACCGTGACCTGGAACGATTCCAATGTCGGTCAGGCTTCGGCCAACGGGCCGTGGGTCGATCAGCTGTATTTGTCCACGGATGGAACGCTCGTCAACGCCACGGCTTTGGGATCGTTTACATTCACCGGCAATCTTTCCGCCGGCGGCCAGCAGCCGCAAAGCGCCACGGTCACATTGCCGCCGGTCGCCGATGGCAGCTACCGTATCATCGTCGTCACCAACGCGCTCAACCAGGTTTTCGAGCGCGGCGCCACCGCCAACAACACCGCCGTCGCATCGGCGTCCATTCAGGTCGGACATCCGGATCTGGTGGTCAATTCCGTTGCCGCGCCGGCATCGGCAATTTCGGGCGCGACGATAGCGGTGAGTTGGAACGGCCAGAACGCAGGCGGCTCGGCCACGGGCACCGGATGGGTGGACAAGGTTTACCTGTCCGTCGACGGCTCGCTGTCCGGCGACGATGTGCTGCTCGGCCAGATGACGCAACCCGACAGCCTTGCCGCGGGCCAGCCCTTCACCGGCCAATTGACCGCAACGCTTCCCGATGGCATCCAGGGGCCGTTCCACATCCTCGTGCAGACCGACGCCAACAATCAGATCAACGAAGGCAACGGAGCAGGCGAGACAAACAACGTCACTGCGTCGCCGGTCATGAACGTCTCGCTGGCGCCTTATGCCGATCTGGCGGTTCACGATGTGACCGCGCCGGCACAGATCATCGGCGATCCGGTTAATCTCACCATTTCATGGCAAGTCACCAACAACGGAACCGGCGCCGGCGCCGCCAGTCAGTGGGTCGATCGCGTGGTGCTATCGAGCGACGACGTGTTCGGGAACGGCGATGACATCGTACTGGGCGATTTCCCGCACACCGGCGCGTTGGCCGTCGGCGCGACCTACTCGCAGACGCAAACCGTGCAGCTGCCCGCCGGGACGCAAGGACACTTCCATCTGCTTGTAAAGACGGATGTGACAGGTCAGGTGTATGAGTTCAACAGCACGCAGCCGGACGTGGCAGAGCCGGCGCACTTCGTCGACATCATTCTCAAGCCGTATGCGCAGTTGAACGTGCTGAACGTGACCGCCGACGCCACGGTCATCGCGGGCCAGCCGCTCAACCTGAGCTGGATGGTCAGCAACACCGGCATCGGGCCGACCGACACCACCACATGGAGTGACACCGTCTACGTCTCCTCCGACCCGACCGGCCAGACCGGCCTGCAGCAGGTCCAAAGCTACACCCACATTGGCGGATTGGACATCAACGCCAGCTATACCGATTCGGTGCAAGTCACCGTCCCGGGTAACCTGAGCGGCACGCAGTACTTCTTCGTCCAAACCGGCGGGCCCTACCAGTTCATCCACACGCAGAACAATGTCGGCCGTTCCAACGCGGTGCAGGTGACGTTCATTCCCCCGCCGCCGGTCGACTTGCAGGTTGCAACCGTCACCGGGCCGACCACCGCGCTCGACAGCGGCACAGGCCTGGTCTCCTGGACCGTCCAAAACAACGGGCCCAATGACGCAACCGGCTCCTGGGTGGACAATGTTTATATTGCCCCTAATGGGAATTTCTCGCAGGCGACGCTTCTCAATAGCTTCATTTACACCGCCGGTCTTCAGGCCGGCAAGTCGTACACACGCTCCGAGCAGGTGAATCTTCCCTCGACGCCCGGCGTCTACGAGTTTTTCGTCAAGACCGATGCCCTTTCGCAGGAGCCGGACAACAACATCGCCAACAACCTGCTGGCATCGGGCCCGCTGGCCATCTCGCTGCGCCCGCGTCCCGATCTTCAAGTTACATCGCTGACGGTTCCCCAGCGGGTCACCTCCGGCGGCGTGATCGACGTGACGTTTCAGGTCAGCAACCTGGGCCAAACAATTACGCCGACAGGCCAGTCGCACTGGACCGATGGCGTCTATCTTTCGCTGACCAATTCGCTGTCGACCGGCAATCCGCTTTTGCTGGGCACGCTCCCCAATGGCAGCGCGCTGGGCGTGGGCCAGGCCTACACCTCCAGCGGCACCTTCACCCTTCCGCCGGCCGTCGCGGGGAATGTTTTCATCATCGTCAAGGCTGACTTGAACAACCAGGTGGACGAAAACCCCCTGACGCGGAACACCACCGCCGCGGCGCCGCTGGCCGTCAATGCCCAGCCGGTGCTCCCGCCGGACTTGGTGACATCCAACGTGTCGGCTCCATCCACGGTCTTTGATGGCAATCAGATCACAGTACATTATCAGGTGAGCAACTTCGGCTCGGGACCGACATTCCCATCGTCCTGGAGCGACGCCGTCTGGCTTACGCTCGGCAAGGACCGCCCCGACCCGCTCCGCGGCGATATGCTGTTGGGGAACTTCGGCCACAGCGGCACGCTCAACGTCGGGCAGTCGTACACCAACGACGTCACCGTCGCCATTCCCCCGCAAATCCACGGGAATTACTACGTCACCGTCTGGACCGACTCCGGGCAGTCGGTGTTCGAAACGCAGCTCGACATCAACAAGAATCCCGACGCGCCCAACGACCTGCACGGCGATAACTTCAAGGCCACGCCGATCGTGGTCCTTGAAACGCCGCCCGCGGATCTGACCGTGACCAACCTCACCGCGCCGCCCGCCGCCTTGGGCGGCACGGAGGTCACGCTTACATGGACCGTCAAGAACATTGGGGCCAATCCGACCGACGTCGGCCAGTGGGCCGATGCAGTCTACATCAACGATACGCCCGACCTGACCGGCAGGCCGACGCTCGTTTTTGCCGTGCCGCATGTGGGCGCCCTTGCGCCGGGGCAGTCGTACGATCAAACAGCCACGTTCACCCTGCCGATAAGCGCCGCCGGCAAATATTTCATCGTCGAGACCAACTGCAACCCGCAATTGGCGGTTGTGCCCGATCAGGATGGGATTTTCCTCCAGCAGATCCAGCAGATCATCGACAGCGTCGGCGTCACGCTCAACGGCCAGCCCGTCACCAGCCTTTCGTCCAGCGATATCCTGCAAATCCTTAGCGGCTCGGGCAATCAGCCGACCACCGTATTCGAGGGCCCGTACACGAACAACGACACGCTGGCCGCCGCAAGCAACATCACCAACACGCCCGACGACCTGGTGGTCACCAACGTGACGGCGCCGGCGCAGCAGTTCTCCGGCGAGCCGATCAACGTCTCCTGGACGGTGACCAACCAGGGCGCCGCCGTCTGGTCCGGCACACAGTACTGGAACGATTACATTTACGTTTCACCCGACCCCGTCCTCACGGGCCGCGCCCAGTTCGTCGGCGCTGCTCCACACAGCAACGCCACGACGCTGGCCTCCGGCGCAAGCTACACCAACAGCGCGAGCATAAAACTTCCGCCGGGCATTTCCGGGACCTGGTACGTCTACGTCACGACCGACCGATACCCGCTTCTCGCGACAGGCCCCGCGAGTCCCGCCGCATTCCCCGGCTGGGTACAGGAGTTCCAGAACACCACCTGGGAGACCGACAAGACCAACAACGTCAATTCCACGTCGCTTGCCGTCGTTTACCGCGAGCCGGACCTGGTCGTCGGCAACGTATCGATCGGTTCCCCCGTGCAAAGCGGCCAGAGCGTGCCAATCAACTTCACGGTCACCAACCAGGGCAACCGCGACACGCGCGTGGCAAACTGGACGGACCAGGTTTTCATCTCCCAAAGCCCGTCGATCACCGACCAGTCGGAAATCATCGGCAGCTTTTCGCACCAGGGCGTTTTGGCAGCCGGGTCCTCCTACAACGTCACCATGAACGTGAGCATCCCCGACGACGCCAACGGGACTTTCTATCTCATTGTTTACACCGACTCCCCATTCGGGAACGCGGGTCCCTCCGGACAGCCGCCCTTCCCGCAGAACAGCCAGCAGAGTCGTATCGTTGGCGGCGGGCCGGGCAACGTGCTGGAATTCCAGAACGAGTCGAACAACACCACCGTGACGCAGGTCCAGGTCAATGCGGTCAAGCTGCCCGACCTGCAGGTGAGCAGTGTCACCACGCCGCAGCAGGTCACAGTCGGCCAGGGGTTCACCGTCAACTACACCGTCACCAACGTGGGCGCCGGCGATGTCCCCGCCGACCAAACGCCTTGGACTGACACCCTCTGGCTGTCGCGCGACCAGTACCTGGATGTCCACAGTGACATTTATCTCGGTTACCTTATCCACACCGGCGCGATCCCGGCAGGCGGATCCTACTCAGCCTCGGCGACCTATGGCGTCCCCTCGGGCCTTACCGGGCCGTACTACGCTTTCGTGCTGACCGACACACCCAACGGTGCGATCCCTCGAGGTATCGTGATCGAGAGCAATGAGGGGAACAACGCGACGCCAACCGCGACGCCGATGCTGATCCAGCTCCCCCCGCCATCGGACCTTCAGGTCGATTCGATCACCGTTCCGACCGACGCGACCGCGGGGCGGAGCGTCACCGTAGGCTACACCGTGTCGAACCACGGGACCGCCCCGGCGGTCGGGGCGTGGCACGATGCCGTCTACATCTCGCCCGACCCCACGTTCGACACCGCCGCGCAGCTTCTGGGAACATTTGATGTCGGCAGTCTTCTGGGCCTGAACACGCTCAACCCGGGCCAGAGCTACACCGGGACGCTGACCGCGACGCTCCCCGTCGAGCTGCCCGGCAGCTATCATGTGCTGGTTTACACCAACGTCTTCAACGAGGTGTACGAAGGCCCCAATTATGCGAACAACATCTCCGCCGCGCCCAACCAACTGAACGTCACCGTCCCGACTCTGACGCTTGGCGTCCCCCTGAACGACACCATCTCGGGCGGTGAAAGCAAGCTGTACGCATTGACCGTCCCCGCGGGCCAGACGCTGGAAGTGGACCTCACCGGCGCGCCCGGATCGGCCCACGAGTTGTATGCCAGGTTCCAGGGCCTTCCCAGCTCGCAAAACTTCGACGCCGCCTACACTGGCCGCCTGCTTTCCGACCAGACGATTGTAATCCCCACCACTGAGCCGGGCGTGTACTACATTCTGGTGCGCGGCGACAGTGAGCCGGGCGCGAATGCACCGATCACACTGACCGCCAGGCTGATCCCGTTCCAGGTGGTGAACGTCACGCCGGACACCGGCGGAGATTCGGCCTATGTCACCACCACGATCACCGGCGACGAGTTCAACCCGCAGGCGATCGTCAAGCTGATCCGCCCTCAGATCGCCGAGTTTGAGCCCGTCAGCTATCAGGTGGTCAACGCGACCACGATCGTCGCGGTCTGGAACCTAACCAACGCCCCGCACGGGCTCTACGACGTGGAGGTGATCAATCCCGACGGCAGCACCGCGGTGCTGCCATACCGGTTCCTGGTGCAGCAGGCGCAGCCGATCAACGCGACGATCGGCATGGGCGGCCCCGAGACGCTCGACTTCGGGCAACTCGCGTTCTACGGCGTGAGCCTCAAGAGCCTCAGCAACGTCGACACGCCTTATGAGTTCTTCGAGTTCGGCGCGCCCAACGTGCCGAACCCCGCGCCAGGGATCATCCCGGGCCCGGCGCTGACCTTCTCGGCCGCCCTCACCGGCACGCCCAACATCAGCGGCGTGCCGTGGGCCGACCTCAGCTCCGTCGTGAACCTCAACGGCCAGTTCGAGGCCCAGGGCTTTGCCTACAACCTCGCGCAGCAGAGTACCGCGGAATTGAGCTTCTCGCTCCAAACCTATCCCGGCCTGGCGAAACTGCTGGCGCAAGACCCGAATTTCCTGCAGGAGCTGTCGCCCGACGAGATCTTGCAGCTCAGCTTTTCGTTCTACATTGAGGCCGCGGCCACGCCGATGACCTCGACGGATTACGTCAGCTACCAGACCACGCAGGCAGACAATCTGCGAAGCAAGATTCTGGCCGACCCGAATGCCTCGGCGGCCCTCAAGCAGGTCGCGGGCGATCAGACGAATTGGGAGGATGACTTCCTCCAGGCGCTGGTGGACGCGGGCCAGCTTCGCCCGGCCGACGCCCCGCCGATCGCACAGGCCGCCCCGGCGGTTTCGAGCCTGATGTCAGTACTCGCGTCGGGTCTCCTGGCCGGCCCGGCGGGCCAAACTATCATCGCCGGCGGTAGCCTCGACGGTTTCTTCAACCAGGTCCTCACCTGGTACGGCAACACGCCCGATGCAACCGGTTCCCGGGGAATTCCGCCCGAGAGCCAGTTCGATCTGGGACTCTCTCACCCGACGCATTTCGAGGCGTTCAAGATCCAGGTCGGCGTGGAGCAGTTCGCCTCGCCGGTGAACGTGCCCAACACGAATTTGGCCGATTTTTTTGGCATCACCGGCGTCGCCAGCCAGAGCGTAGCGATCACTGGACCCAGCGGCTCGGGGACGTCCAACTTCGTCCCGGTCGCCACGCCGCTGCCGTACACGATCAGTTTCAGGACCCCGGCCAACGCGCAAGGACCGGAATCAAAAATCCAGGTCCTCGAGCAGCTCGATGCGAATCTCGATCCGCGCTCGTTCCAGCTCGGCAATATCCAGCTCGATGGGCAGACCCTCCAGCTCCCGGCCGGGCGCGCGTCGTTCACCGGCAGCTTCGATTTGACCAAGTCGCTGGGATTCATCCTTGATGTGACCGCCGGCATCGATCCGACGACCAACATCGCGACATGGGTGCTCACCGCGATCGACCCGTCAACCGGTCTCCCCGTGACCGGCTCATCGCTGGCGATCATGCCGGCCGGGCAGGCGGGCCTCGTGAGTTACACGATGCAGACGGCGGCGAATGTAAGCACCGGCACGACGATTACCGCCGCCGCGCGGATCATCTACGACAACGGTCAACCCCTGGATTCCAACGCCGTCACCGCGACCGTTGATGCCCTGGCGCCGATGACGTCATTTTCAGTGGCCGACCTGTCCAACGGCCAGTACTTCATTCAGTGGCAGGCCAGCGACGACGCCACCGGCTCGGGCATCGCCAACTCAAGCGTCTATGTTTCGCTGAACAGCGGCGCCTGGCTGCCGATCGATCAGTATGACACCGGAAACTCCTTCACGTTCACCGCGCCGGCGGGAACGACGGCACAGTTCATCGTGATCAGCGCGGATAACGCCGGCAATGTCGAATCCGCCCCGGCCGGCATCCTGCTGCCGCCTTACGATCCGCAAATCAACCTCGGCACCCTGCCGTCGGCCGCGCAGCAGACCAACACGCTCACGCCCCCGGCTCCGCCGACGCAACCGTCGAGCAATGCGCTATTCCTTGCGGCCCAGCAAGGCGTTCCCAGGCCCGCGCCCTCGTCCAATCCGTCGGCGTTCACGACGGTGCTTGAGCCATTCGGCGCCGGGGCCTTTGTCAGCGGCTTTGCGCCCTCGGGCGCGGGCATCAGCCCGCTGGGCATTGCCTTCTCACCGGATGGGCAATGGGTGTACGTGACCGGCGGCTCGGGCCGCAACAGCATCTGGCGTTTCAGCCGGGCCGGCGGAAACGCATCGATCACCGCGCCGCTGTCGACCCTCACCGTCCCGATCTACGACATGGCCTTCGACCGTCACGGCCAACTCTGGGCGACGACCGGCGGCGGCCCGCTCGTGCAACTCGACCCGAATACCGGCGCGATCGTCGCCAGCTTTGGCGACGGCATCGAGCTGGGCATGGTGGCCGATCCCAACTCCGACACGCTCTACGTTTCCGCCGCCGGCGGCATCGAGACGTTCAATACGGTCACGCACGTCTTCACACCCTTCTCCAGCACGCGCGTGGACGGCCTGACCATGGCGCCCGACGGCACGCTCTGGGGCGCCACCTGGCCTGGGGACGGGCAGATCGTCACGTTCGACAAGCATGGAAAGCCGACCGCCGCCGTCGCGCTCACGGACCCGACCGACGACCTGGCCTTCGGCCTGCCGAACACGCCGTTGGCCGGGCTGCTGTTCGCCACCCACGACGATGGCACGCTCACGATGATCGACCTGGCGTCGGGCCAGTCGATCGATGTCGCCACCGGCGGCAGCCGCGGAGATTTCGCCCACGTCGGGCCCGACGGCCGGCTCTATGTCACCCAGTCTGATCAGATCGATGTCCTGTTCCCGATCGTCGCCCCGCACGTGCTGGCGGTGAGCCCGGCCCAGGACGAGCAGATCGCGCCGATCGTCAACACCGCGCAGGTGACGTTCGACAGCGACATGCTCGCCGGCACCGCCGCCGGCTCGGTTACGAACGCGGCGAACTACGTGCTGACGGACAGCGCGACCGGCCTGCAACTTTCGATCAGCGCCGTGACTTACGACCCGGCCAGCCGCACCGCGCAACTCTGGTTTGAGTCGCTGCTACCGGACAGTTACAGCCTGCAAATCGGCTCGGCGGTGCAGAGTACATTCGGCTTGTCGCTCGGACAGGCGGTCCAGTCGCAGTTCACCGTCGCGCTTAGTCAGACCAACGCGCTGCAACCGACATATAGCAACACGCGCCTGGATCGCCAGTTGGGTGAAGTCTCCTTTGATCTGAGCGTGACCGATACGCTGGGCGTGCCGGTGACCTCACCGCTGCGCATTGTGTTTACCGGATTGCCCGCGACCGGCAATACATTGCTGAACCCCGACGGATTCACCTCCGACGGTCATCCGTACATCCTGATCACGGTTCCCGGCGGTACGTTGCAGCCGGGCCAGACGACGGCCATTCGGACGCTGAGCCTCCCGTCCAACGCCACCTTCAGCGACCTGGGCGCCCTGATCTCCAACTCGTTTGCCACGGTCATCATCCCGTCGTTTGCAACGACCGCGCCAATCTCGGCGACCATTGGCGCCGTCTACGAATACGACGCCCGCGCCAACGACACCGGCGGCGGGGCGGTCACCTATGTGCTCGTGCAATCGCCCAAGGGCGCCACGGTCGATCCCGTCACCGGCAAGCTGCTTTGGACTCCGACGCCATCCGATAGCGCATCAGTTGCCTTCGAGCTGCGCGCCTACGACCCCAGCGGCGGGTTCACCCGCCAGACCTGGACGGTCGCCGTCACCGGGACCAGTCCCGCGCCAATTCTCTCGCCGATCGCAGATCAAAACATCAAGGAAGACGATCTGCTGCAAATCCCGGTTGCCGCCGCCTCCCCCTCGGGCAAGCCGCTGATCTTCTGGGCCGACAATCTTCCGCCGGGCGCGATCTTCGACCCGGCCACACAAACGCTGACCTGGCAAACGACCTACGCCTCCGCCGGCGATTATGCCAACGTGCGGATCTACGCCAGCGATGGCATCAACACGTCGTTCCAGAGCTTTGAGGTCGTTGTCGCGAACGTGACCCAACCGCCGCAAGTCAGCCCGCTCACGCCGCGCGTGGTGCGCGAAGGCGATGCGCTGAGCTTCACCGTGGCGGCCAGCGACGCCGACGCGAAGGCGATTGCCTTCAGCTCCGACAATCTTCCGCAAGGCGCGACGATCGATCCGACCAGCGGCACGTTCTCCTGGACGCCCGGCTACGATCAGCATGGCTCATACGCCATCGACATCACGGCCACCGCCGCCGGGCTGAGCACAACGCAAACGCTGGATGTGACGGTCATCAACGTCGATGGGCCGATCTCGTTCAATTCAGTCGGGCATCTCACTGTTTACGAAGGCCAGCCCCTGACGGCAGTGATCGGCGTGAACGATCCGAATCTGCCCAATGCCGCCACGCTCCAACTGCCCGGCGGCGGCAGCGAGCCGGGCACGACCCCGCTTCCACTCACGTTTACCCACACCGCGCTGCCGGCCGGCGCGAGCTTCGATCCGATTACTCAAACACTCTCCTGGCTGCCGGGCTTCAGCCAGGCCGGCAGCTACTCGATCACATTCACCGCGACCGACGACGGCGACGGCACCGGCGGAACTCCCAGCACCGCCAGTATCACCGTTCCCATCACCGTCCTCACCGCCAACGGCGCGCCGGTGGTCAGCGCGATTGTCGATCAATCGGTTGCCGAGGGCGGGGCGATCACCATTCCCATCAGCGCTACTGATCCGAACGGCGATCCGATGACGTTCAGCGCGCAAGGCCTGCCGGCCTTCGCAACGCTCACCGATAATCACGACGGCACCGCGACAATCGTCGCCAAGCCCACGACCGGTCAGCGCGGTAACTATGTGGTAACAATCACCGCCACCGATAACGGCCATGGCGACCCGACGCAAATCCTCGGCGGCACCGCGCAATTCGTCTTGAGCGCCACTTCCTTCAGCGAGCCGCCGGTGCTGGCGTATATTGGGCCCAAGGTCGCGGTAATCGGCCAGACGCTGCGCTTCAATGTCACCGCGTCGGAACTGGATCAAAGCCCGCTGACCTTTGGCATGCAGGGCTTGCCGTCGGATGCGACGCTCACGCCGACTGGCATATACGGGGTTGCGCTGTTCACCTGGACGCCCACCGCCGCCGACGCCGGCTCGTATACCGCCGCGTTCAACGTCGCCAACAACGGCAACGGCAACCCGACGTTCGCTCAATCCGCTTCACAAACCGTAGCGTTCGTGGCCCGCGCCGCCGATGGCACGCCGGTCCTGGCGCCCGTGCAAAACGCCACCGGCACGCAGGGCCAGACGTTGACGATCCAACTTTCCGCGACGGACCCGGACAAAGATCCGCTGACTTTCGTGGGAACCGCGCTGCCAACCGGATCCACCCTCGATCCGGCGGGCGGGCTGTTCACCTGGACGCCGGGCCTGACGCAGATCGGCGATTTCACCGTTCACTTTGCCGCCACCGATGGCTCGCTGAGCAACGGGCAGGACGTGACGATCCACGTTGCGCCGTCGAATGTGCCGCCGACGTTTGCCCCGCTGCCGCCGCTGCTGGGCAAGGAAGGAACCTCGCTGTCGTTTACCGTCTCGGCAGGCGATTTGAGCGGCGCGCCGCTGAGCTACTCGCTGGGCTCGACGCTCCCGACCGGAGCCGCGTTCGATCCCAGTACGCAATCCTTTAGTTGGACCCCGGGGTATGGACAAGCCGGTGTGTATGACCTGAAGTTTGTCGCCAGCGATCCGTCCGGCAACAGCGCGACCGAGGACGTGAACCTCACGATCCAGAAGACCGACCGCGCGCCGATCCTGGCTCCATTGGGCGGGCATGTCGCGCTGATCGGCCAGCCTTTCCAACTGACCCTCTCCGGCGCAAGCCCTGATCCGACCGCCACGCTGACCTATTCGGCGGCGAATCTCCCAACCGGCGCGGCGATCAATTCCGCGACGGGCGTATTGACCTGGACGCCGACGGGCGTTCAAGCCGGCACGCATGATATATTGATTAACGTTTCGGACGGTCAACTTTCCACAACGCAGCCTCTTCGGCTTGTGGCATCGGCGGCGCCGATTGCGCCCGCCGTGCTGATTACGCTCACCCCCAGCTTCGCCTCCGCTGCGGGCCAGCCGGTGCTGATTCATGCGACAGCCAGCGGCATCGCCGCCATTGCGACAATCACGCTCACGGTCAACGGCCAGCCAGTCGCCTTGGATTCCCAGGGCCGCGCCACGTTCATCCCATCCACTCCCGGCCATTACGCGGTGATCGCGACGGCCGCGGACGTGGACGGGCAAACCGGATCGGCCACGGCGGACCTCAAGGTGCGCGATCTGACGGATACCGCCGCGCCGATCGTGCAGTTGTCACTTCCCGCCGCCGGAACTGTTCTGGGCGCGGCGGCGAACGTGATCGGCAGCGTGAGCGATTCCAACCTCGACAGTTACGAACTGGATCTGCTGCCCACGAATGGATCGGGCAAGATCGTATTAGGCGCCGGAACGTCCAATGTCAGCGCCGGCATTCTCGGCAAAGTCGATCCGGCCAAACTGCCCAACGGCGCGTATATTCTGCAATTGACCGCCACCGACATGGGTGGCCGCACCAGCACAACAACTAGCCTGGTTGAAATCAACACGCCCAGCAAGGCTGGCTCGTTCGCTACCTCCGCCATCGATCTTTCGACTACGCTCGATGGTGTAACCGTCTCATTCACGCGCTACTACCAGAGCGCCAGCGCCTCGGTCAGCGGCAGCGTGGGCAATGGCTGGCAATTGGCGGCCTTCGATCCGCACATCACCACCGATCTGGCCCCGACAGGCACGGAATCCACCGGCGTGTTCGGCGCATTCCAGGTCAATACGCGCGTCTACTTCAATTTGCCCGATGGCACGCGCGGCGGATTCACGTTTACTCCAACCAGTTCAATTCTGGGCCCGCTGACGGTTTTCCATCCCGCCTGGACGAGCGATGCGGGCGTGAGCTTCCAGCTTTCCACACCCGATGCGCGCTTGCAGAGCGATGCGGGGAAACTCGACCAGATCGGCACCGGCCTGCCGTATAACCCGGCCTCCGGCCGCTTCGGCACAACCGCCTGGACGCTGGCTGCCGCCGATGGCACGCATTACGACTATTCCTCAAGCGGAACCTTGCTGGACATCGTCAGCCCCGGCGGCGTGAAGCTGATCGCCTCGCAAAGCGGATTGGTCGCCCCCAGCGGCCAGCGCGTCAGTTTCCGAACCGACAGTGCTGGGCAGATCGCCGCGATCGTCGCGCCCGATGGATCGCAGGTCATTTATACCCGCGATAGCCAGGGGGATCTGACGCGAGTTAATGATCTGCAAACTGGCGCCATTACGTTCTATCAGTACAACCCGGCTAGAGAACTGACGGCCTCGGTGCAGCCGGGCGCCGGCGCCTCATCCGCGATCAGCTACGACGCCAACGGCAACCTGACAAGCGTCGATCCCATCGGGCAGAACCTGGGAACAACGCATCAGTTCCTCGGCCAGACTTTCCCACAAACGCACGCTGCTGGCGCAACAGATCGATTCAGCTTCGTGCTGTCCAATGACGAACTTGCCACCGCCCTGGGCGGCACGGTGATTCTCGGGATCGGTGTCAGCAGCGCGGCTGGATTTAACCCCGCGACTGCGAGCATCAATGGGCTCTCGCCCATCGGCTCGCAAGTGCAAGCCGGCCATAGCGTGGCGTTATTCCGCCTCGCCGCCGGCGGCGCATATGTGATTTCGATCAATGGTGCCGATGCCGCCACGGCCGGCGCATATCGCTTGCAGGTCTATCTTGCCGGCGACGTGAACGGCGATGGCCGGGTGGACGGCGCCGACGAGGCCGCGATGGCCGCCGCGCTGGGCGCAACTGTGGGTCAGCCCAATTATGTGCTGGGCGCCGATGTCGATCGCAATGGCGTCATCAATGCACAGGATCAACTCCTGCTCGAAAGCAACTTCGGCTTCACCGCCGACCAACCCTCCGTGGCGCAAAATGCGACGCTCAACACGCGGCAGGGGGTGCCGATCTCCATCGATCTGGCCACACTCGCCTCCGATCCACAGGGCAAGCTGATCGGGTACGTATTATCCAACGCGCAACACGGCTCGGTTTCCCTGTCGCTCGATGGCCATACCGCGCTCTTCACCCCCGCCCCTGGCTACAGCGGGCCGGCCCAGTTCAGCTTTGTTGCCGAGGATCCATCGGCATCGTCCAACGTTGCGACGGTCAGCATTCAGGTTCAGAATTCCCTTCTATCGGACATTCAGCTCGGCCAAAAAGACTTGAATCTGAACGTCGGCCAGACAGCGGTGCTTTCCGTCACCGGCATCTATTCGGACGGTACGACGGGAACGATCCCCAACAGCCAGGTGGTTTTCGCGTCGAGCAATCCCGCGGTCGCCACCGTCGGCCCCAATGGCGCGATCGTGGTGCTTGGCAATGGCCAGACCGTATTGACCGCCACGTCAGGCGGCGCGACCGCGGCAACGCCGCTTACGGTCGGCCCAATCACCCCGCTGGCGTTGGTGTTCTACCCCCTCGCCTATACGTTGACCGTCGGCCAATCAATCCAATTTGCCGTCCAGCAGGTCGCGGCGGACGGAACCCTGGAAGGTGTATCGGGGGCGGCAAGCGGCACGTTGTACTTCCTGAGCAACCCAACCCTTGGCACCATCACGCCTGATGGAGCATTCACCGCCAGCGCCCAGGGAACCGAATTGGTGACGGTGATCCACGGCGGGCAAAGCGAGATCACCGCGCTGAATGTCGCGGTGCCGGTGACCGGCGGCAGCACCGTGGTCGCGACAGGCGGCGCATTGGTGTCGGATAGCGCCGGCAATACGATCGGCGTCGCGCCGGGCAGCCTGCCCAGCGGCACTCAAGTGGTCATCGCCCCGGTCACCGCGGCCAATCTTCCCAGCCAACTGCCCGACGGGTTTAACTATGCCGCCGCCTTTAGCCTGGACCTTGGCGGGGCGGTTGCGTCCGCTCCGCTGTCGCTGTCAATTCCCGCGCCCGCGGGCAGCCAGCCCGGGCAGGTGCTGTACGTATTCCGATGGGGCCAGATTCTCATGGCCAATCTCCAGACACAGGATATGTGGGAATTGGTCGATGAGTTGGTGGTTGGCGCCGACGGGCTTGCGCACTCCTCGGCCCCAACCGGGTCGATCACGCCCGCACTGGCCTTCCACCCGGCCGCCATCGCCCCTGCTGCAACGAATGCAACGGCGTTCCCGTCGTTGGCCGGGATTATCACCGGCAATACATCATTTTTGGTCGGCAATACCGCCGCGCCGCCCAGCACGGTACAGGGCACCTTTGGCCCCGGCCAGCCCGGCACGATCATGGTCTCCACCGGCAACAACAACGCCGGCGCTTATTACACCGTCACCGACGGCTCAAACAATTTCGCATTCCCGCTTGTCAAGCCGTCGGAACTTTGGCTGATGAGGACCAATCAATTCGGCTCTTCCTCGCTCCAGAAGCAGGCGATCGTTCCGATTCCCGGCAAACTTCAGACCATCGCGGTGCAGGTGCCCAATCCCACCGGGACGCCCGGCGCTCCGTTGATCACCAGCTTCACGCTGACCTTTGATCCCAAGCTCAACGCGCCGGTCCTCACGATCACAGGGAAAAACTTCGATCCCAAAAATCTGACAAACAATAAGGTATTCGTGCTGCCTGCCGACGATGATGGAACTTCCCTGCAAGGGATCGCCGGGCTTCTTGGCACCTATGTCAACCTGCCGCCGCCCATGACTGTCTCTGCCGATGGCACGAGCATGATGATCCAGATTCCCGCCGGGGTGCAGCTCGGCGGCAGCTCCCTGGGGATCGCGCTGAATTTTAATACGCTGACCTACGTGCCGGGCGTGAATCCCGTCGCAGGCGTTCAGCCCATCTTCGGCAACGCGGCATTATTCCAGGTACAAGGCCCCAATTACATATACGTGGTTGCCAGCGGCACCAACTCGCTTGAAGTGCTCGCACCCGATCCGAAGTCCGGCATACCGGGTGTTGTCGCGAACATCCCGGTGGGAGTGGATCCTTCACAGGTCACGGTAAGCCCCGACGGCCTCACTGCGTACGTCACCAATCTCGGAGACGGCACGCCCGCGCATCCGGCGGGCATCACGATCATTGATACCCTGACGCTGTCGCCAATCAATCTGGACCCCAGGGGATTCTATGGAAGTCTGAATCCCACCCTGCTGGTGATCCCGGGCGCTTCCCCGAATTACATCACAACCGCGCCTCAGTTCGACGTCACCGGTCGTCCCATCCCCGGACAATACCGCATATTCGCCGATGATCGCTACAACGGGAACTTGTACATCTTCGACTCGAATATTGTTTTCGACATGCAGCATGGATTTGGGGTCTCCCCATCTGTAAGCACGGTCGCTTACAACCCGGTCGTGAGGGGCGCTGAAGGAATAGCGATTGCCTATTCAACAATCAATGGCGTTAAGACGCAGACCGCGTTCATCGCCAGCGCCGGCCAGGCCGATCAGGCGGGCATCGATGACATCGCCAATCCGGGCGACGTATTCATTGTTCGAGTTGGAGATGCGCAGGGAAACGCCAGCGCGGTGGCCAAGCCAATCCTGTTGGCAACGATTCACACGGACCCCAAGCCGTATGGAGTCACTTCGTATCAATTCAATAACAATTGGTACGTGGGCGTGACGATTCGCGGGAGCCAGGGATCGGGATACACGCTGATCGACGCGAACACGTTCAAGCCGACGGCTTACCCGACCGAGCTTCGTAACCCGCCGCCCACGGTCACGCCCGAATTCGTCTCATTGTTCCCCGGCCTCGTGGGCAAGAAACTGTTCGATATTTACAACGCACAATCCATTGTCTACGACAATATAGACGGCACGCCCTATGCCTTTGTCCTGTTCCATAATACCTACGATCCCAACGGCGATCCGGCCCACGATCCTACCTATGGCGCGGGCGGGAACATCGGAATTCTGGGCAATCCATTCGGCATCGGAGGCGCGCCGTACTGGCTGGGCGCGACCCAGGAGATCCTCAGCCGCAATGGCACCTTCCCCAATAGCCTGACGCTCAGCCCCGACGGAAGGGATTTGTATGCGACCATTACCGGCCTGAACCAGGTCTTCATCTATCGAATCAGCAGCATCATGGCGACGATCGACGTGTTGCAGCAATTCAACCCGACGGCGGTGGGAAGCCCCAACGGCCCGGCAACGGCGTCTCTGCTTCTGCCGCTTGATACCTACGCGGCGACAATGGTTCGCGCCGGCAACCTTGGCAGCTACCTGGGATTGTTGGGCGTGACCGGCAGGGGCGGCTCCGCCAACCTGAACAACCGCGGCAATGCAACGGCATTTTCCGATGATCTGGCGACGCTCACCCAGGGATTCGATCCGCTCAACAACTACCCGGCCAGCGGCTTCCTCCAGGAGCCGTATGACATCGCTCCAGTGCTGGGCACGCAAGTGAACGGCGTTTTCGCGACGGGGCAGGATTCCAACCCCGAAGGGATCGCGCCGGGGTTGCCGGTGCCGCCCGATATGGTCGCTGATACCGGCTCCGTCGGGACCGATGCCGCCACCGGAAATGGGACCGTTACCTTCACCTACAGCGTGGTGGGAAATGTCAGCGGCGTCGTGGTGGTGGAGATCGAGTCGCCCGAGACACTCGGGACCGGCGGCGTCTTCCGGGATTTCACGCTCAAGGCGATCGACGTCACGCCAGGCATTCACGTAAAAACATTCGAGGTGAACGCTCCGATCACCCCGGCCACGGGACCGATCCAGATCACGATCGATCCGAACCGCATCACCAACGATTCCAATCCACTCAACAATCAATATACGGTCGGCAACATCATAACCGGGTTGTCGGCGGTGTACGGATTCACCGCAGACCCGTCGGGCGAGGGTGGAACCTTCGGGCAGTACATCAAGAGCGTCGAGCTGGAAAATCAGTTCACCGTCGGCCTGGATAAGACCACCGCCGCTCTCGTGAATGAGATCGACGTCTTCCAGCAGTTGCCGACGGAATCGCAACCCGAATCCGTCCCGCTCCAGCAGTTCTCGAACACCGCCGGCATCACGCATTTCAACTTCAAGAAGATGATCAACGTCGGCGCCATCCCCGAGGGAACCAAGTGGTTCCTCGAGGAGTTCGACGTCTCGCACAACCAGGTCGGCAAGACCCTCGATTACGAGTTCAACGTGATCGATCGCCCCAAGTGGTTGGAGGACGATCCCGCCGTTCCGGCCATCACCACGGATGTTGAGTTCGATCCGACCGGGAAATATGACGTCGCCCGTCAGGACGCGCTTGTTCCGCTCAGCACACTCGCCAGCCTGCTGCCCGGGCCGATCCCCCAAGCCATCGGAATACTCAGCGCGCTGGGCGCGCTGACGATGGACCTGGGAACTGTCGTCGCGTTCAACTTCGATCTGAAGGGCGCGACGAGCAATATGACGTATGGCCCGGCATTGTTCTATAACATTCTGGGACTGCACGACTACATCGAGTTGCCCATCGATAAGCTCTCATCGATTGGCATTGGCCCTGGGACCACTAAACTCGCCATTGAGCCTTCGGAGCTTGGCGAGACCCTGAACAAGCTCAACGCGGTGCTCTTCAACAACGGATTGGAAGAGCACAAGAACATGGCGACCGACAAGATTAAACAGGCCGACCAGACCGCGGCGCAACCGGCCCCGGACGCCTCGCAGCATGCCCCCGCGCCAGCGGGCGGCGGCAGCGGCCACCAGGGACCGCACATGATCGGCGTCGATAACAGCGGCGCCAATAACGAACCCAAGCTCTCCGTGGGGGCCGAGCTGCAACTTGTATATCACCCGTTCGAGGTCAAAAAGGACTTAACGCTTGACAGCGGGGGCTTCGAAATCGAAATGGGCATGGACCTGGGACTGCCTCCCATCCCGTTTTTCATTGCCGCCCCGATCGATCCGGCTGGAATCGTGTTTATCACGGGAAGGGCTTCGCTCCTCGTCACTCCGAAGCTTGATTTCGGCATATCGGCGGAGGCGGACGCTGGAAGCCTGGAGGTGTCAGGCGATGTGAAGCTCTCGCTCAAGGGGACGTTCAGCGGCTCGGTTGGTCTGGGATTCATTGATGGCTTGCTCCATCTCGACGCGGGCTTGCAAGGCTTCGTGAACCCAACCATCACGATCAAGGTTCCGACCGAGGGGCACGTCAACGTCAGCCTCTCGGCGCCGGCCCTGTTGAGCGCTTTTGTGAGCTTGGGAGTGGGTCCGGACTTCAGGTCCAATGCGGCTCTGTTGCAGCACAACTGGCCGATCTTCAGCACGACGAATCTCTTCAACACCGGAACGTACAAGTTCCTGCAGGTGACCAAGGACCTGCCGTTCTTCCACTTCATTCCGCCGCCCGATCCCGGAGCGCCCGCCGCGGAAGTCGCCACGACAAGCTCTAACAGCGATCTGAGCACCGCGACGGACCTCGGCGCGCCGCTGGGAAGCGCGACGTTCAACAATGAAACGCTTCTGAGCGCCGCCGACATCAACACGTATCTCTTCCGCACGGTCAACTTCAGCGATGGAAGCGACCAGATCGCCCTTGCCTTTGCGGCGGATGCGCCCAATGTGCAGGCGTTTGTGGAAGACTCATTTGGGAATGTGGTCGCACCGTACCAGGCCACCGACGCGCGCGACGGAGTCATCTCGCTGGCCAACGCGCCGGCCGGACTCTATTACCTGGTCGTGCAGGGCGCTCCCGACGCGGGGGTGAGCTACTCGATGACGTTCACGACGCCGACGACACGCAATGCGTACCTGGTATCCGGCTTAACGCTGGACCAGTCGGCGGTCGTGGCGGGCCAGCCGTTCACTGCCACTGTCACCATCACCAACTACGGCGCAGCCGCCTCAAACGCCGGCCAAGCCCAGTTGGGCTGGAATAACCCGAGTGTTGAGGAATTGAGCAGCCCGCTGCTCGCTGGTTTCCTGGTGCCGGCGATTGCGCCCGGCGCCACATGGACGGGGCACGCAACCGTGCCCACGCCAAGCTCGGTGTATGGCGATCTAGACATCAGTTTCACGGCAGACGTGATGCATCAGACGCCGGTGGACAACAGCGACGCCGAAACCAACACCGCCCAGCTTGAGTCGGATCGTCCGCTCGATCGTTTTGGCTTCAACGGCACCTTTGCCAGCGCGACGGAGCTGGGTGGGCTGGTGACGAGCATCACCGAAGATAATCTGATCCTCTCTGCTCCGAACGCCACCAATTACTACCGATTCACCCTCCCGACTTCCGGGACGGCAAATGACACGGTCGCGCTGAATCGCACCGACGCCGCCGCGCCGGGCGGACTGGCGATCTATGATTCGCAGGGAAACCAGGTCCTCGTCGCGACGCCCGACCAGGGGTTGGACAGCACCGGGACCGAGACCTTGAGCCTTATGGGCCTGCCGCCGGGCGTTTACTTCGCGGAGGTCTATTCGGTTGATGGAACGCCATTCGTGTTTCAACTGGCATTCACCAGCGAGCCGCGACCCGTCGCGCCCAACCTCGCGGTCGAGGCTATTGCAGCTGACGCCCTGAACCTGCTGCCGGGCGATCAGCGCAACGCCACGGTCCAAATCAGCAACTACGGCTCGCAGAACGCCGGCGGATTCAACGTCCAACTCGAGCTGAACATCGGCGGCGTGGTTCAGAACCTGGGCGCGCCGTTTCCAATTGACCAGCTCATGGCGGGCGACAGCGAGTCCATCCAGATTCCGTTCACCGTTCCGACGTTGCCGGCGTCCGAGCAGAACCAGTATGTGCAGCTCGTGGCCGTCGTCGATCCGGGCAACACCTTCAATTCGCTGGACCCGGCGCTCGACACCCAATCCACGCAGGTTTTCCTCACCGCGACGCCGGATGCGCAGCATGTGTTCGGCGGGATTCAGCCGATCGATCTGGGAACGGTGGCAGGCACAAAGAACGTGGCCGGGCTGAATCTCGTGGGGCTCGGCGACGCCGAAGTGGCCCAGTTCCGCATCCTGGCCACGGGGGATAGCTCAGACGATGTCACGATCACTTATGATCCATCCACCGGCTCGCTCGACGCGGAGCTGCTGGACGCAAATGGGAATCGCGTTCACGATTCAGGGATCGACACCACCGGAAATATCACGCTATCGCTGGCCAATCTGCCCGCCGCGCAGTACCAGGTGCTGGTCACCAGCCAGCAGGATGCGACGCATCCGTCGTATTCCCTGAGCGTGACGGCGCCCAACGCCGCTGGAATCGACTTGGCCGCGACCAACGTCAGCGTCGATAACCCGCTCGCGAGCGGCGGCGCGGTGAATGTCACAACTTCGCTGAGCAATGTCTCGGGCACTGACGCCGGCTCGTTCCAGATTCAGTATTTCCTTACGCCTAATGGCGATCCTTCTTCACCGTCGGCGATCGCGCTGGGCGCGCCAATCACCATGCCTGCGCTGGCTGCCGGCGCCAGCACCCAGGATGCGCGCTCGCTTGATCTGTCGAAGGTTCCCGCCGGCCAGTATCAACTGGTCGTCGAGATCGATCCATCCCATCAGCTCACGGAGACCTCGACAAGCGATAACATCGCGGCGACGCCCCTGGCCATCGCGCCGGCCTCCGATGCGCTGGAACCCAACAACACACCGGCAACCGCCACACCGCTGAGCTTCAGTTCCGGCGCCGCGAACGTGCCCGGCCTGACGCTCACCGGCCCAGGCGACGTTGACTATTTCGCCCTGCCGCTCTCGGTCATCAGCACCTATACCGATGCGGCCACCGTCACTTACAAAGCCAATGAGCCGGACCTGGAGATCGATCTGCTGGATTCTTCCGGCAACGTGCTGGCGACGGCGAACGGCGGCACTGGAACGGCGACGCTTTCGCTGGCCGATCTGCCGGCCGGCAATTACCTGCTGGAAGTCTCGGCGCCCTCGGCCTTCGGCTTTAGCAGCGGCTACAGCTTGAACGTCACATCGGCGTCGGCCTCCGCGCAACCCGCGCTCCGGGCGCCGCAGTCGCTGGGCGCGACCACCGGCATTACTCCCATCGGCAAGGGCGCTTCGCCTGGGGCGCCTTCAACAGGCGCAACGACCCGCGCCGCGATCACCGGATCGACGAAGCCGCCGGCTTCCAGCGTGCCCGCGAATGTGCCGGTTCTGTCCGCGCCTGCGGCCCATCCGTCCATTACTCCGGCGGCTTCAGTTGGCGTGCCCAATGGCGACTTCTCCATCACCGCTCCGACCAGCCCGCAGTTCGGGTGGACCACCGCAGGCAACGTGTCAGTCGCTAACGGCGATGCCATCCTTACCGGCGGCGCGGTACTGGTCACGGAGCTTTCGCAAAACCTGGCCGTGCCAACCGGCGCTACGGAACTGAGCTTCACACTGGATGGGTTGAACTTGCTCCAGGGGCAGAACCTGCCTTCCGATGCGTTCGAGGTGGCTCTTTCCGACCTGACAACCCACGCCTCGGTTTTGCCGACCGATGGATTGAGTCTGAGTGATGCGGTTCTGAACATCCAACATGGAGGCCTGTCAAGTTTCGGCTCGGAGGTACATATCTCCGGGCTGACCCAGTCCGGCGGCATGCTCAGCGTCAACGGCACGGTCATAGTCACAATTGATCTGGCCGCTCTGCCGGCCGGCGATCATTTCGATCTGATGTTCGACCTGATCGGCTTTGCCGCCAGCAGCGCGAGCATCGGGAATGTGACGTTCGCCAGCGCGGCGGCTCCAACCGTCAGCGTCTCGCTCGATCCGTCCACCGATTCCGGGACACTCGGCGACAACCTCACCAACTTCAAGAAAGTGACGCTCATCGGCGTCACCGCGCCTTCGGCGACGGTGTTCCTGGAAATCAACAACGATGGCTTCGTGGACGGCTCGACGACCGCCGACGCCGCGGGCCACTTCACCTTTACCAATGTTCCACTCACACAAGGCGTCAACACGCTCACCGTTCGCGCGACCAACGCCGGGGGTAGCACGGATGCCGCGCAGGTGATCACACTGGATACGGCCGCGCCGGTGCTTTCGCTTCCCGCGACGGTTAATTCGGGTAATGCGCAGCGGTCACAGATCAACACGATTGATCTGGGTTTCAGCAAGGGCGTGACCGTGCCGCTGTCGGCATTCGAGCTGTTCCTGAATGGCACTCAACCCGTCTCGCTCAGTGGCGCAACGGTCAGCTTCAATTCGGCCACCAATCACGCAACGTTGAACCTGACAGGAGTTGCACTGGCCGATGGGAATTACGATCTCCGCGTCTTGCCGGGCCAGGTGCTGGATGCGGCGGGCAACAGCCTGGATGTGAATGGTGACGGCATCGGCGACGGCGGGTCGGCGCTCTATGCCGACATCCCGTTCTTCAAGCTCACGGGCGATGCCAACGGCGATCGGGTGGTGAACGCCGTCGATCTGTTGATCGTGCGAAAGGCGCTGGGCACCAGCCCCGGCCAGACCCGCTATAACCCCAATGCCGATCTGAATAATGACGGCGCCGTTACCACTGCCGACCTTACGCTCGTGTCGGGCAACCTGGGTCACACGCTTCTGTCTCTAACGCCGGCCAAGCTCACGATCCTCGAAAACAGCGGCACCGCCAATGACAACAAACTGGAGTTCGGAGCGGTGAGCATCGGATCGCCGGCCGCGCCGATTACCTTCACGATTCGCAACGATGGGCAGTCGCCGTTGACGATCGGCTCGATGCTGCTGGCGGGGCTCAACGCCAATCAGTTCACGTTCCAGCTTGCGGGCCTGCCGGCCGGCGACAGCGGATTTGTTTTGCTGGCGGGGCAGACGCAGATCGTCTCGGTAACGGTATCGCCCACGCTGCCGGGACCGCTCGTCGCGGAATTACGGCTCTATCACAACGATGGATCCGCCGCTGATCCAGCGGTCGTGCAGCTCAGCGCGATCAGCGCGCCGGTCATTACCGCCGCGCTCGCCAACGACACTGGCCCCAATGGCCAGACCAACAGCGACGCGATCACCGCCGATCCCACCGTTGCCGGCACGATTATCGGCGCCCAAGGGCTGACCGCCCTGATGGCCGGGATGGACGGCGCGGCGCCGGCCTCCGTTATCAACGTCGCCGGCGCGTTGCAGGGCAACGCCTTCACGCTCACCCGCGCCCTGATGGCGCAGATCAATGGCGGCCCGCTGAGCGATGGGCCGCACATGCTTCACCTGCAGGCGGTTGAAGGCTCGGGACTTTCGTCGGCCGTGTTCAATCTCGCGTTCACTCTCGACACCACCGCGCCCGTGGTATCGAACAACGTCAACATCAACGGCGGACTGGCGCAGCGTTCGGCGATCGATACCGTTCAGTGGAATTTCAGCGAAAGCGTGTCGGGCCTGACCCTCAAATCGCTGGAACTATTGCAGGGCACACAGCAGGTGTCATTGGCCGGCGCGACACTGTCGCTCGATGCGACCGGCCAACACGCAACCCTCACCCTGGCCACCATGAATCTGGCCGATGGAAACTACGATCTGTACGTCCTACCCGGCGGCATATCCGATGTGGCCGGCAATCCACTCAACGTCAGCGGCGCCGCCGCCAACAGCCTTGGGAATGGCGAGGTCGCCGACATCCCATTCTTCAAACTGGCCGGCGACGCCAACGGCGACGGACATGTGGATGCCAGGGATTTGCTCATTGTCCGCAAGTCTCTGGGAACGCAAACGGGCCAGTCAGGCTTCAACGCCAGTGCGGATCTTGACGGCAGCGGAGCGGTTAACGCGACCGATCTGGCAATTGTTCGGCAAAATCTCGGCCATACGCCCCAACCGCTGGCGCCCGCGAAGCTGACGGTGTTAAACTCCGCCGGCGCGCCCGCGGGCCAGTCGCAAGCTTTTGGGCCCGTTGCCGTGGGTTCCAAATCGACGCCAATTACGATCACGATCCGCAATGATGGACAAAAGCCGCTCACGATCGGCTCGATGCTGATCTCCGGGCCCGATAGCGGGCAGTTCAGCTTCCAGGTCGGCGGGTTCACCTCGCCAACCACCGGGTTTGTTCTATCAGCCGGACAAAGCAAGTCCATCCAACTCTTCGTTACGCCAAGCCGCGGCGGCAACCTCGGCGCGCAATTGACCTTCATGAGCAATGATGCTTCCGCTTCCCTCACCACGATTGCCCTGACCGCCCAGGGATCGGCCAACGCCCAAAGCCCCGCCAGGACCAACGTGATCGCAAAACCGGTGGCCCAAAGCGCCAAGCCGGTTGCGCATGAGGCGCCCGTCGCCTCGACTCAAGCGAGACCCAAGACGACGACTGCCTCGGCAGCGAAATCACTGGGTTCTCTTGCGACCGGAGCAACGCTCACCAGCCCCTCAGCTCCGACCTGCGCGCCGGCAAAGCCGGGCCGGCGTATCACGCCGTTCTCCACCCAGCGGGTTGCATCTTTCGGCCATGGGATGGCGCCATCCCCTATTCATATTAGCGCGGGCGCCGGGCACGCCTTGACGGCCAGGAAGCCGGGAGCCTTGGCTGCCGAAGTAGGCGCGTCGCGTCATTCGGTGGCGGACTTACTCCATGAGCCCATTCTGGTCGGGCAGGTGAAAACGAAAACAAAATGAAGAATTCTCGGTGATATTCTGGGAGAGTCCACTCGGTTATGGCGGGTTTAACCCCTGCAACACGTGCCGAAGGCAAATCGGGCGATCAATCGCGCTCGAATGGCCGGCGGATCGTTGCACGGGGGGTGGCAAGGAATTACAATTGGCAGGTGGGCGACGTTCCAACGTCGAAACAGGAGAGGATGAAAATGCGAATGGGGAAACTCTTAATTGCGGCTCTGGTTGTGCTGTGCTTATCGGCGCGCGGGGTTCAGGCGGCGGATATTTCCGTCACCACTTCAACCGACGCAGGCGCGACCGTGAATGTCGGGGATATCGTCAATGTGATGGTTCAGGCACTGGTGAGCAACCCGCAGGACGCCAACGACGGGATATTCACGTTCGACCAGAACTTTTTCATCGCGAATCAAAACCTCGCCGCTCCCTCTCCGTTCGTCATCCTGGGAGTTACCCGGCCCGGAACGGATCCGCTTCTGGGCGGCAGCGACGGCACGCCCTCGCCAACCGGCTATTCCGATATCGCCGGCGGCTACTCATTGCAAACCCAGGGCATCAGTACGCCCGTCACGTTATACACGGTGCAACTGGGGGCTTTGTCCCCCGGAACGGCTACCCTTTCATCGGGTCCCTCGACCAATCCATACGGCGTCGATTTCACGCTCTACGAAACCACCTCACCCACGGTCACCTATTCCCCCGGCCCCACCCTCACCGTAGCCGTGCCCGAACCCTCGCTCGCCCTGCTTTTGGCCGGCGTGCTTGGCATCGGCGCATGCCTGCGCCGCTCACCCGCAAGGACGGCGCGGGGGCCGTCATAAGCGGCGGGCCATTTCTGACCTGATTAGTATCTGAACCGGACGGCTGCGACGCGCCCACATCCCGCGCGAGCACCGCGCAGCGCTGTGGATGGAGGGAAAACTTTCCTTGTAATTGGCGTGCTTCCGACTGGGGCCCAAGAACTTGCCGGCATGCTCGCGGCCCGGGCGCACCCGGCTCAGAAGCCGCTTGAGAATCACTGCAATAGGGGAGGTGGCAAACGTCGCGACGATGATGGCCTCGACTGCCTTGATTTCACGGGGATCCAACTGCCATGCCAGCACGGCGGCAACGATCGTGCAAGCCGACTGCCCATAGTGCGCCAGCCACCGCGTTTCACGTTTTACATCGCCCTTGAACGACAACGCCAAAGTCGTGCGCATGCCCCGCGTCTCAAAGAACATCAGGAGCAAGCCGGTGCCGATCAGGCTGATGAGAAACATCACGCTCATGCCCGCAAACGGTACGGAAATCAGGGGGAAACGGGAATGGGGGTGATCACCCAACGGTTTCAAATTCTCAACTCCGCGGAGTACCTCTCGATAAACTGGTTGGCATCCATCACCCTTACTTCAGGTAGCCGCTGTCGAAAGCGCGTTCCGGCGTCTCCTCTGCTGCCGGGGAGCGACAACATATCCTTATCAAAACTCAGAATGTGTGTGGCATTAAGATCGATGGCAAGTTCGATAAATTTCTGATCGTCAGGATCGCGGCGGTACTCGAAGCGCGCTCTTGGTATTGCCAGATACTCGCCAATAAAGCGCAGCCGGCGAATGGTGATCTCGACAAGATCAGGCGTAATCTCAGGAAACCTACTCACGACTTGTTCATCCGCCAGCACCGTCCGATACTCCTTAATCACAGGCTTACTGAGGAGGGGTAGGACGATGCGCCGCTCCACCGCCCTTCGCACCCTGGCCGCCGCAGAGGCACTAGCCACCAGACCGCGAAGCAGCGTGTTGGTATCGAGCACGATGCGGAGGTATGACCGAGGCACTTAGTTGGGCTTCCTAGGCGTCCGAAGCCGATGGCGCGAACGTGCATCAGTCACGAGTTTATCCAGATCTGTTTCGCTCATCCCGCTCTTCCGAAAACGAGCCTGGACTGGACCAAATAGTTCATCAAAAGTCTTGGTACGAGCCAGTTTCTCGAGAGAGATCCCGTCTTCAATCAACTGCCTTGCGTAGCCTTCAGCAGTCATGCCCAGCGTCTTTGCCTGATCGCGTAGGACGGCGATTTTCTCTTTGCCTAACCCAGAAATTTGAATGGATGATGTAGTCGCCATCACGCGATTCTAGTGCACCTGGACGCGCCTCGCAAACGGGAGCGGCTAAGCGGCAGGGGGGTGCTTCGCACGCGGCGATCGAAACGACAATGAGTGCACCTTGTGCTTCATCGCGTGCGCAGCACTCACCTCGCGGTTAGCAGCTCGCTTGCGGTGCGCGACCAGGGGCCGGTCATTTCAAGGTCCGATCAAGCGCTTCATGTGCTCTAGCGCGCACGAGGTCGCACAGCGTGTCATTACACTCGAGCGAGGGCGCGCTTGGGTTTAGATTTGGTGTTCTTTCCACCGATTGCCTTGGGGCCCCCGGCTTTGGGTGACGATCCGCCCTTGCCTTGTATGGCCGCATGCGCCGCGGCCAGCCTGGCGATCGGGACGCGGAACGGGGAGCAACTGACGTAGTCGAGGCCGACCTTGTGGCAGAAGATGACTGACCTGGGGTCCCCGCCGTGTTCGCCGCAGATGCCGCATTTGATGCCGGGGCGCGATTGGCGACCGAGCTTCACGGCCATCTCGATCAGCTTGCCAACCCCGCCGATGTCCAGCGACTGGAACGGGTCGCGTTCGAGGATTTCCTTTTTCACGTATTCGGGCAAAAAGCTGCCGGCGTCGTCGCGGCTGTAGCCGAAGGTCATTTGCGTCAGGTCGTTGGTGCCGAAGCTGAAGAACTCGGCGGTCTGCGCCATCTCGTCAGCCGTTATCGCGGCGCGGGGCACCTCGATCATCGTGCCGTACATGTACGGCACCGTCACCTTCTGCTCGGCGAAGACCGCGTTGGCGGTTTCGACCGTGAACTTCTTGAGATAATCCAACTCGGCCTTCGTGCCGGCTAATGGGATCATAATCTCCGGCAAAACCTGGATGCGCTGCTTCTTGCATTCGCATGCCGCCTCGATGACGGCGCGCACCTGCATTTCAAGGATTTCTGGAAACGTGACGGCCAACCGATCGCCGCGATGTCCGAGCATCGGGTTGGATTCGTGAAGCTGCTGCACGCGGTTCTTCACCTGATCCAATGACATGCCCAGCGACTCGGCCAGCGCCTGCTGATCCTTCTCGTTGTGCGGCAAAAATTCATGCAACGGCGGGTCCAGCAGCCGGATCGTCACCGGCAGCCCCTTCATCGCCTTGAAGATGCCGATGAAATCCTCCCGCTGGTAGGGCAGCAGCTTGGCCAGCGCTTTCTTGCGCGCCTCGGTGGCCTGTTTGGCCCGTTCCTCGGGAGGGGCCTTGGAGTCGCCGGACGCCAGGATCATCGCGCGCATGTTATGGATGCGCTCGGGATCGAAGAACATATGCTCGGTGCGGGTCAGGCCGATGCCTTCGGCGCCGAAGTTTCTTGCCACCTCGGCATCGTGCGGGGTATCCGCGTTGGTGCGGACTTTGAGCGTGCGGTACTTGTCGGCCCATTCCATAATCTTGCGGAACGGGCCCGTGAGGCTGGCTTCCTGGGTGGCGACCTGGCCTTCCATCACTTCGCCGGTTGCGCCGTCGAGGGAGAGGACATCTTGCGTGGAGTAGGTTTTTCCGTTGACGATGAGGGTCTTGTTTTTCGCGTCGATCTGCAGGCTGCCCGCGCCCGCGACGCAGGGCGTACCCATGCCGCGCGCGACAACGGCGGCGTGGCTGGTCATCCCGCCGGTGCTGGTGAGAATGCCCTCGGAAACGTGCATCCCGCCGATGTCGGCCGGTTCGGTTTCCCGGCGAACGAGGATGATCGATTCACCGTTGCCGACGCGCTCCTCGGCTTCTTCAGCAGTGAACGCGATCTTGCCCACCGCCGCGCCGGGAGAGGCCGGCAATCCCGTGGCGATCACGTTGCGATGCGCCTTGGGATCGAACGTGGGATGCAGGAGCTGATCCAGCGACGCCGGATCGACGCGTAAGACTGCCGTCTTTTCGTCGATCAATCCTTCCTTGGCCATATCAACGGCGATCTTCACGGCGGCAGCGGTGGTGCGCTTGCCGTTGCGGGTCTGGAGCATGTACAGCTTGCCCTTTTCGATGGTGAACTCAAAATCCTGCACGTCCTTGTAGCGCGCTTCGAGGATGTCTTTCACTTCGAGCAGTTCGCGCCAGCTTTTCCTGCTCCACTGGCCCATCTGTTCGCAGGGGATTGGCGTGCGGATGCCGGCCACCACATCTTCGCCCTGGGCGTTGATGAGGAACTCGCCGTAGAACTTGTTTTCGCCGGTGGAAGGGTTGCGGGTGAAGGCGACGCCGGTGGCGCAGTCATCGCCCATGTTGCCGAAGACCATCGACTGCACGTTGACGGCGGTGCCGGCCAGTCCGCGAATCTCGTTAAGCTCGCGATAGCGGATGGCCCGGTCGCCCATCCAGCTTTTGAAGACGGCTTCGATCGCCTTCTCAACTTGTATGTAAGGGTCTTGCGGGAAATCCTCGCCGACGTGCTGGCGGTATACCTTCTTGTAGCGTTCGACCACTTCCTTCAAATCCTCGGTGGAAAGATCGGTGTCGAGTTTGGCGCCGCGATGTTCCTTGACGGCGGTCAGCTCGTGCTCGAAATGCTCGTGATCGACGCCCATGACGGTGTCGCCGAACATGTTGATGAGCCGTCGATAGCTGTCGTAGGCGAAGCGCTCGTTGCCGGTCAGGCGGCCCAAACCCTCGACGGCGGCATCGCTCAATCCAATGTTCAGCACCGTGTCCATCATGCCGGGCATCGACATCTTCGCGCCCGACCGGGCCGCGACGAGCAGCGGATTGGCGGCATCGCCGAAGGTGCGGCCGGCAGCCTTTTCAACTTTCGCGATATTCGCCCGCACTTCCTCCATCATGCCGGCGGGCAGCTTTTGGCCGCCTTCGTTATAATCGCGGCAGGTTTCGGTGGTGATGGTGAAGCCGGGGGGAACCGGCAGCGGAACCAAGGTCATATCGGCAAGGTTGGCGCCTTTGCCGCCCAGCAGATCCTTCATGTTGGCGTTGCCCTCGGCTTTCCCGTTGCCGAAGAAGTAGACGCGTTTTTTGCCTGAAGCGCGGCGCGGCGCGGTGGTCGAGGCGGCGTTTCGTTTTCCATTGGAGGCCTTCGCGGACCTCCCGTTCATCTTGGCCATGATCAAATTCTCCAAAGGCCCCGGCGGCGCGCCGAGACCCGATTTCGTATTGTGATTCCGTCCACAGGGGGACCGTCTAAAAAGGCTCCGCGGTTGTGGAATCCGCGCCGCGTGAAAGGCGGGAAGTATAGGATACCGCCAACGCCTGTCAATTTGCGCGTCGGCGGCTTGTGGCAGTCAGCTTTCGGAATAGTATGACAGGCGCGGCCCAGGCCATTGAGGTCCGATGGCCAACGCCCGCTTTTGGAAGAACACATGCCGCGTGGCCCATCGAAGAAGGTTGCAGAGCGAATCGCGCGGGTCAAGGAAATCCTGCCGGCATTGAAACGCGCCTACCCCCAAGCCAAATGCAGCTTGGATTATCGCACGCCGTTACAGCTCCTGGTGGCCACGATCCTTTCGGCCCAATCAACCGATGTGCGGGTCAATATCGTGACGAAAGATCTGTTCAGGAAATACAAATCGGCCGAGGATTTCGCGGGCGTGGCCCAGGAAGAACTGGAAACGGACATCCGCTCGACCGGCTTCTATCGCAACAAGGCCACGAGCATTCGCGGCATGGCGCGGGCCCTGCTCGACGGCCATGGCGGGAAGGTGCCGCAAACGATGGAAGAACTGGTCAAGCTGCCCGGCGTGGGCCGCAAGACGGCCAACGTGGTGCTGGGAAATGCGTTTGGAATCAACGTCGGCGTCACGGTCGATACGCACGTCACCCGCCTGGCCAATCGCCTGAAACTGACGGATCATGCGACAGACGCCGTGAAGATTGAGCAAGACTTGATGCCTTTGGTGCGGCAGGAAGATTGGGCCTTATGGTCCCACCTGCTGATTCACCATGGCCGCGCGATCTGCACGGCACGAAATCCGCAATGCGGACAGTGCCCAATCCTCGCTTGGTGCCCGACGGGCAAACAACTACTGGCGAAGCCGACCGCCAAATAGTCCTCTCCCCTTTCGGGGAGAGGACTATTCACCCTTCGATCAGGGATTGTTGGTATTCTTTTCATGCGTGGTGGTGAGCGAGCCAACGGGATTGCGGGTCGTTTTGCTCGTATCGGTGCTGGTGGCGCCGTCCGGCGATTGCGTGGTGGTCTCGTGTTTCGCCACCTCGTGGGAGCAACCGGTGGTGTAGATGCCGGTGATCATCGCGCCGGCCAAAATCGCGGTCGTGAAAAACTTCATGAGGGTCTCCTTCGTCTTGAGCACAACAAGTCGGCTCCAACCCCGCGCCCCGTGAGCGCGATACCCGGCGGAGCCAAGAGCGTCGGCACGCTCGGCGGACTCATGAGCAAAGGAGGTGCCAAGGAACGGCGGGGGCTCTTACGCCGCGACAACGCAGATCTCGGCGTTCGGCAAGAATTGCGATGACAAAGTCCGGCTTATGGATTGATCGCCGCCAAATCGGTCGCCAATTGTTGCTGGTCGGCTTTCAGCACGGCCCGGTCCGCGTCGCGCTTGGTGACCCATGTTTGGGATTCATCAAAGGTTTTCTGGGCTGCCGTCACGGCTTGGGTGTCCGGCTGAAGCGCCTGATCCATGGCCATCTGATCCGCTTCAATCACCTGTTTGCGTTGCGCCTCATCCGCTTCGCGCTTGGACTTGAGGGGCTTGAGATCGTCCTCGAGCTTTTGTCGGGCCGCCTTCAATTCCGCTTTTGCGCTCTGGGCCTGGCCGGCGGCAGCCTTGTCGGCGGGATGGGGTTGATTCGCCTGCAATTTCTGTTTGAGCGGATCGATGATCGCATGGGCGGCCTTTTTGGCCGATTCGATCGCCTCATCGTCGCCGGCGAGCGTCATTTTCCACTGATCGCGATCGGCCTGTAGCTTTGCTTCATATGGGGCGGCATCGGTTTTCAGCTTCTCTCGCGCATCCTTCATTGCCTTTTTGGCGGGAGTGACAACGGCGGTGCATTGCGCCTCATCCGCCTGCACAAGGGCAAGATCGGCGGCAATCTTGGCGCCGTCGGCCTTGACGGCGTCACTGGCCGTCGCGGCCCCCGCGCGCTGCGTAACCGCCAGCCCAATCATCGGCACGAATAAAAACGCCCCGGCCGCTTTGCGCAAATTCCTGCAATTCATGTCCTGTCTCCTAAGGAATGTGAAACTCCCTGTTCTATCGGACCCGAATTGGGTTGGCGCATAATTTTTGTGAGATTTGAGCTCAACGCAGAGGCGCGCGACTTATGGGAAGGAGCCCCGCTATCGTATCACGGGCGTCTCGCCACAGGCGTCCGGGATTTTGCTTGGCGTGACAATAGCAATAATCTGCATTGCGCCAGCCGTTGGTTTGTGTCATGCTGCCCGCGTGGCATTCGAGCCTGCTCAATCCTCGGTTCCCGGCTCGCG